>Ga0182746_1000033_pt1 | contig 255759 bp, 195 predicted proteins | sample eDN3rd30CBELigOP_FD_128881 | JGI IMG/M metagenome (GOLD analysis project Ga0182746, IMG submission 128881) | Enriched Organic Plus compost microbial communities from Emeryville, California, USA - eDNA 3rd pass 30_C BE-Lig OP (version 2) (version 2) ...
CGGTCTGGACGGGACTCGAACCCGCGACCCCATGCGTGACAGGCATGTATTCTAACCAGCTGAACTACCAGACCTGCTTCCCGTTCGGGACTGCAAATATAGCGTGTTTTCGCTATTTGCAAACAAAAATTTTAAAATATTTATAATGTCGCACCTTCCTTCATTTTCTCGGCGTTTTCAGCGAATTGGAGGGCGTCGATAATATCCTGAATATCACCATCCATGATAGCTGGAAGGTTGTATAGGGTCATTCCGATGCGGTGTTCCGTGACCCGTCCCTGCGGATAATTATAGGTGCGGATTTTGGCAGAACGGTCGCCCGTGGAAACCATCGTCTTCCGTTTGGCAGCAATATCTCCCTGCTTTTTCTGCACTTCCAGCTCGTATAGCTTCGAACGAAGCATTTCCATTGCCAGTTCCCGGTTGGCCAGTTGCGATCGCTCCACCTGGCAAACAACCACAATTCCGGTAGGCTTATGGGTAAGCTGTACCTTGGTCTCTACTTTGTTGACGTTTTGACCTCCGGCCCCGCCTGAGCGGGATGTTTGCATTTCGATATCCGCAGGATTTATCTCCACGTCAACCTCTTCGGCTTCGGGAAGTACCGCAACGGATGCAGCGGAGGTATGCACCCGGCCTTGTGTCTCCGTATCGGGTACACGCTGCACACGGTGTACGCCTGATTCGTATTTCAACTGGCCGTATACATCCTCGCCGGTTACCTTCAGAATGACTTCTTTGTAACCGCCTGCGGTTCCTTCGGTTACGTCCATCACTTCGGCACGCCATCCCTTCTGTTCAAAATAACGCGTATACATCCGATAGAGGTCACCCGCAAACAACGCGGCTTCATCCCCACCTGTGCCACCCCGGATTTCCAATATGGCATTTTTGGAATCTTCGGGATCTTTCGGAATGAGCATCAGCCGGATTTCCTCTTCTTTGGCTTCTTTTTGCTCCAAAAGAATATCCAGCTCTTCTTTGGCCATCTCACGCAATTCCTGGTCTTTTTCGTTAGCAAGAATGCCTTTGTTGGTTTCGATATTGCTGACCATATTTTTATAAATATGATACTGCTCCACGATTTTGCCCAGATCTTTGTATTCTTTATTGAGCTGGGCAAACCGTTTCATATCGTTGATGGCTTCGGGGCTACTTAATTCGCGCTCTACCTCTTCCCACCGATCTTTTATGGCTTTTAATTTTTCTAACATAGCTTGTTACGCGTGAATTCGCTGATTTGTTTTTTCAGAAATACAAATCAGCAATATGCGCACAAAAATACGTTTTTTTACCGTTTTTTTGGATGTAAAAAAGCATCGCTATCCTATCAGTGTGGTGAAACGACCTTGAGGCCGACGATTGAACCGATGAGCGTGGTGATAAAGACCAACCGCCATAGCGTAGCCGGTTCTTTAAAGAAGATAATACCGACCAGTACAGTGCCGACTGCCCCGATGCCCGTCCATACAGCGTAGGCAGTGCCAAGCGGCAGCGTTTGGGTAGCCCGTATGAGCAGCACCATGCTTAATGTAAGGCAGACGACGAAGCTGGTGTACCAACCGATGGATTCCATACCAACAGTGGTTTTCGCTTTGCCAAGGCTTGCTGTAAATCCGACTTCAAACAGGCCTGCAATAATTAAGATAATCCAATTCATAGTAAAATTATGGAATGTTTTCCTGCAAATATCCGCATTGAACGGCTTTGAATTTTTTACAAATGATAAAAAAAGGAATTACCTGAATTCAGCACGGATACGGCTTAATGTGACCTGGCTGATGCCCAGGTAGGAAGCGATGTATCCCAGTTGGACGCGTTGCAATAAATTCGGCTGATTGGTTACGAGTTCATGATAACGTTCAGCGGCAGGTTTGAATTGCCGTGACATCAATCGCTCTTCCGTCTTTATCAGCTCTTGCTCGGCAAGTTTCCTGCCCCAGTTTGCGATGTGGACATCGAGGGTATATAATTGATGCAATTCGGCTATTTTCAGGCAGTACAGTTCGCTCGTTTCCAACAATTCGATATTCTCATAACCGGGACGGCGCTGAATATAACTTCTCAGTGAGATTAAGGAATCCCCGTCCATTCCGAAACATAGGGTTACTTCGTTGGCGCCGTCGTGATAGTAGACGCGGGCTAATCCCTGGGAAATAAGGTAAATGTTGCGCTCTAATTTGCCAGCCCGGAAGAGTAGGTGACCCTTGCGCAACGTAACAGGTTGGGCAATTTCCGCCAGTCGATGTGCTGACGCGGAAGGCAGTTGAGCGATGGCTGATATGACCGTAAGGATATCCATGCTGAAACTAAGGTTCCCACCGGCGCAACATCAATTGCGCGCCGTCAAACACTGCATAAGTATTGTAATTTATCCACTCGCCCAGGTTAAGGTACTTGCTGCCTTTAGGTAAATCGATTTCCAACGGAAGATGGCGGTGCCCGAATATAAAGTAGTCGTAATGCTGTTTTTCGAGTATAGATTTGGCGTACACAATCAGCCATTCCTTGTCTTCACCTTGAAAATCTTCCTCCCCGCCGGATGCAATTCGGCTATGGGCAGACCATCGCTGCGCGATGCCGATCCCCAAGTTGGGGTGCAGCCGGGCGAACAGCCATTGGCAGAAGCGGCTGCGGAATATTTTCTTCAGCAATTTATAGGTGCCATCACCCGGGCCCAATCCATCCCCGTGATGGAGATAAAATGTTTTTCCGCCCCGCTCAATGACCCGCTCGTTGTCGATGATTTCGGCCCCCAGTTCGTTTTTAAGGTAGCTAAACATCCACATATCGTGGTTGCCCTTGAAAAGCGTAATCCGTACGCCGAGGTCTGCCAATTCGGCCAGTTTGCCCAAAAAACGGATGTAGCCTTTTGGCACGACGGTGGCATACTCAAACCAGAAGTCGAAGATATCTCCCATTAGGTAGAGCTCAGCGGCGTCCGTTTTAATGGCGTCCAGCCAACCAACGATGCGCGACTCCCGCTCGCGCGTCGCCGAACGGGGATGGGCTCCCAGGTGAAAGTCAGAAGCGAAATAGATCTTGTCGCGCGTTGCCATCGCGGCCAAACTTAGATAAAATTGTTGTGATGTACAATTGTCATCAAATTCCTTACCTTTGCCCCCATGACCAAGGAACAGATACAGGACTTGAGGGATCGAACAGCTTCCCTGAGGAGGCATCTTTGACATCGATGCACGAAAAGCGGAGATAGAAAAAGAACAGGATATCACCCTGCAGCCCAATTTTTGGGATGATTCCAAAGCGGCCGAGAAAACGCTGCAATCCATCAAGAGCAAAAAAATATGGACCGACCATTTCGACGAAGTGGCCGCAGCGGTAGATGATGCGGTGGTCATGTTTGACTTTTACCAATCCGGAGATGCTTCGGAAGCCGACCTCCGCGAGCAATACGAAAGCGCGCTGGAGAAAGTGGAGGCACTGGAGTTCAAAAACATGCTGAGTGCCGAGGAGGATCAGTTAGACGCTGTGTTGCAAATCACCGCCGGTGCGGGAGGGACAGAAAGCTGTGACTGGGCAGGTATGCTCATGCGGATGTACATCATGTGGGGCGAAAGCAATGGGTATAAAGTAACTGAACAGGATTATCAAGAAGGAGACGTGGCGGGGATCAAAACGGTTACCTTACAGTTTTCCGGCGACTTTGCCTACGGTTATCTCAAAGGAGAAAACGGCGTACACCGGCTGGTCCGGATCTCCCCGTTTGATTCCAACGCCAAGCGGCACACCTCTTTTGCGTCTGTATATGTGTATCCCTTGGTGGATGATAACATCGAAATTGAAGTAAAGGATGCGGACATCGAATGGGATACCTTCCGCTCCGGGGGCGCAGGCGGGCAGAATGTGAATAAGGTGGAAACGGCTGTACGCCTGCACCATAAGCCCACAGGCATCATCATCAAAAACCAGGAATCGCGTTCCCAGTTGCAGAACAAGGAAAATGCCTTACGGTTACTGAAGTCACAGCTGTATGAAATCGAGATGCGCAAGCGGCAGGAAGCTACAGCAGCAATTGAGGGTAGCAAGAAAAAAATCGAATGGGGGTCACAGATCCGGAACTATGTGCTGCATCCGTATAAGTTGGTCAAAGACCTGCGTACCAATGTTGAAACTTCCAATACCCAAGCGGTGCTTGACGGGGAAATCGATGAATTTTTGAAGGCCTACTTAATGGAATTCGGAGGTAAATAATCTGCCACGTAAAACTCCCGACAGCTGATAGCCGTCTGAAAGCTGATAGCCGTTTCAAAACTCATTCTTCCACATCATGCTCTCTACGGGGCGGGTGGTTTTGTTGTTGTATTTTGCATTTCCCTTGGTATTGTAGAAGGTTTCGATCTCTCCTTCAACTTTGAAGTAAATCAACTGACCGATGGGCATCCCTGCATAGATCCGAACAGGCTGGGCAACGGAGATTTCCAGTGTCCAGGTATTGCAAAACCCAACATCCCCTTTGCCGGCCGTGGCGTGGATGTCGATACCCAGGCGTCCCGTACTGGATTTCCCCTCAAGAAAAGGCACGTGATTATGGGTTTCGGTATATTCAAGTGTCACGCCGAGGTAGAGCGTATTGGGTTCTAACACAAATCCGGTTTTTGGAATTTCAAAATGAACAATTTCGTTGTGTTTTTTGGCATCGAGCACCCGGTCTTTATAGGTAGCTAAATATTTTCCCAGATGAACATCGTAAGAATTGGTGCCCAGGCACTCCCGGCGGAAGGGCTCGATGATGATGGAGCCGCGTTCAATTTCCTCCAGTATGCGTTTATCAGATAAGATCATTATGGATTTTTGATTTCACAAATCGTTCCGCCAAAGATAGTGTAATAATTGTTATGCAGAAAAATGACATTTGTGAAAAAAGGCAATTTTCGCTAAGTTTGACTACATGGCATTGGTATATTTACGCGAGCTGGATAACAACGTTCGCTTCGCAATCTGGCGCATCGAAGAATCTGCGGACGATCTGATTGGCCGTCTGCAGTTGGATGATCGCGAAAAAGCGGTGCTCAGCCGTTTGAACAAAGGTAAGCGGACGTTGCACTGGCTGGCCACCCGGGTGTTGCTGCGGAAGATGCTGGACACGCCCGGCTACATCGATTGCCCGTCGGATGAAAACGGCAAACCGTATCTGGCAAATTTCCCACAGCGGATTTCATTGACACATTCCTTCGATTACGCGGCCGTGATGATGAGCGATAACGGTGAGGTAGGAATTGACCTGGAACTGGTAAAACCGAAAATCCTGCGCATTGCGGATAAATTCATGAAAGCGGAAGAGCTGGAAGTCGTCGGTAATGACCATGTCGAAAAGCTATATGCCTGTTGGTGTGCAAAGGAAGCGGTATATAAATTGCAGGGAAACAAAGGTGTGTCGTTTAAGGACAACATGACCATACGGTCTTTTGATTTTCAGGATCAGGGCGTGTTGTTCCTGGAGTTGGATGCACCCGAACGAAAGGAATTGTTTAAGGTATATTATGAAAAATTCCAGGAATACATGCTGGGATATGTGACGGAGGGTCAATTATAAGATGCTTAAAAGAGATTCATTAACTGCACAGATGCAGCAGTTGAGCCATACACTGGCTAAAGTGAAGCGGCTGATTGAAGAGCGGCAGGAAACACAGGCGCTGTCCACTTTACAGGAAGTGTTCGGGGAGTATTTTGGTACAAATATCACCGATCTGCTGGAAACTCCGGCCAACGTGTTTATACAGCGGTTCAAAAAGGAAGACCTAAAACCGGAAGCATTGGGTCTGTTGGCCGATTTTCTCGATGCACTGGCTGACGTGAGCGATGATGCTTCAGACAGACGCGCAATTTGGGAGAAGGTGGTGCTCATCTACGATACGTTGGAACAGGAACACAAAGTAGTTTCCTTTGCCCACATTGCGCGGAGAAGTGCCATTTTGGCGCAGTTGGATAGCCAATCCTGATACAGGTTACGAAGCACTTTTAAGTGCATTCACTAGTTGAATGAGGCTATTGATCTGGGTATTGTGCATGCGGAGCGTACCCTGCGTGGATACGTTTCCCTCACCGGTCCGTCTGCCCGATACTTCAAGATGATCAAAAAGCTGTATATAGGGAGTGAACATAGGCGAGAGAGAAGCCGGGTCCATGCGTCCGAAATTAATCCGCAAATACAGTACGCGATCGTTAGCAGCACGCTGTGCTGGAATTTCGGAATAACGATCTGCTGTGTGAAATTGAAGGAATCCGCCGGGAACGGCACTTATGTACAGTTGATATAAGGGCATCGCGTCCCGATTTACTCCTTGTGGGCCGAGCATCCCTTGGGTCTGTAAATAAGCCAGTAGACCGTCATCGGCCGCGATGGATAAATAAACTTCTGGTACGGATTTTTCAACCAGCTCCTCACGTTCGTGCATGGTGAAATCTTCGTCGTAGTCATAGCTGATAACCGTGTCCTGTTGCTTTACCGTGCCTTTCCATTCTGCGATTAAATTCCCCTGATAATGTTCCAATAGGCTATCCCCCAGTAGCGTATAGGGGCCGATTTTAATGGGTTTACCCGCTAAGAAGGATGGTATGCCGGCTATCCAGAGGCTGGCGGTATTGGACTCGGGGAATCGGGGTTCGATCACTCCGGATGTAGGTGGATTTCCCAGGGTATGCGTAATGGAAAATAATATCCGGCCGTTTTTAAATTTGATGGCTGCTTCTTGCTCACCCCTTATGGCAATATGGCCGCTGGATTTCTGGATATCGCGGAAAGGACTTTCGCTGATCGCTGACCATGCATCGGATGTCATCAGCGCATCTATTTTTTTCCGGATTACAGGCAAAGGCGATGCGATTTTTTGGGGCGATACCGCAAAGAAAACGTTATTGGCATCATAAACAGCCAACACATGGTCAGAATAGGCAAATTTTCCCAGTGTATCCCGTTGCACAATCAGTGTTGATTGTTTGGTTAACCAGTTGGAAAATTCAGCGGTATCGGCCAGTGGCACCGAGCCGAAATAAAGGGCAGAGGAGGCATCGGTTGCTGCGGAGTCAAGCTGGTATAAGAAAACATTCGCAGGCACCGATATTCCTGTTTGTGATAACGTTTCTCGGTTGAATTCCATTGGCTTTTCATGCGCTTTGCCCTGGTAATAAGAACGGTTCCAAAGCGCATTCCAGGCAAGGTCTACCAGAAGTGCATCCACACTGATCCGGATAACGGATTTTGCTTCGATTGGGATCGGCGTTTGATAGGAACGGTGCTGGCGGTACGTCCAATATCCCCATGCAGCAGCCACAACCAGCAGCAGGAGGCCTATGAGAATAGCAAGTGTGCGTTTCACGTTAGCTGGCCAATAGTTCGCGTACCTGCTGGGCTGCGCGTTCATTGTCTACTTTGTCGATGATGTGCGTAATGGTTCCCTGCTCGTCAATAACGAATGTAACGCGCAGCGTGCCCATGTATTTTCTTCCGAACAGCATTTTTTCACCCCATACACCGTAGTCGTTGACGATTTTCTGATCGGTATCTACCAGTAAATTAAACGGGAGATCGAACTTCTTGGTAAAATTCCGGTGCGAGCGCTCCGTATTGATGCTTACGCCGATGACTTCAAATCCATCGGACAGTAACGATTGGTAGTTGTCCCGGAAATTACAGGCTTCGGCGGTACAGCCCGGTGTGTTGTCTTTGGGATAAAAATAGAGAATGACTTTCTTTCCCCGGTAGTCTGCCAATGAGACCTTCTCTCCATATTGATTGGTTGCGTTGATGGCAGGGGCCTTATCGCCCACTTTCAGTTTCTTCATTCGGATGCTTGCTGTATATTAGTTGATAAAGTTTGCTTCGTATGTTTGCCGGTTATCCTTCCAGTCAACAACCTCCAAACGGAATCGGTGTTTCCCTTTGGCGAGATCGCCTTCAAATACATGCCAGAGGGAACGCGATTTGGAATCGTACTCCATAAGTACCCATTGATCGTCTATGTAGCCGTTGAACGACTGGATGCCTGATAGGTCGTCGAAAATCTTGAAGTTAACCCGGTTTATTGCGCCCATGTCCTTGCCTTCACTGATGTTCTGCGGTTGGATTGTGGGCGGCAGGGTATCGACAGTTACATAGAAACTGCCAAAGGATCTCGTTTTGGTGCGTACCCAACCGTCGTCAAAATTGCCTCCCTGCGATCGCCTTTCGACGTCAACAATGATGGCTTTGGGTTTCAATGCGTCCGTCAGTGTTTCGTCGGGCTTTATTTTCAGTTCGTAACTTTTGAACAGGGGGATGAATCGGTTGTGGACATGCTGAAGCATGGAGTAGCCGTCTTTCGGACGTGCTCCCTGATGGTAGTTGAAATGCAGGTGGTCGTATAGCGCACCCAATGGCATAATCACTTCGACGTGCTCGGCGGCATAGTGATTTTCCCGGTCGTAGCGGAACATGGCCGTACCGGAGGTGCGTGGTCGTGCAGGTGTGTAGGAGGGGGTATTCCGTACATTGAAGGTGTGTGTGCTGGTGTTGCCATGGGCATCTCGTACCCGATAGGTGAAGGTATGTTCTGCTTCGTCTGTCAGCGTAATGCTTCCATCTCCTTCGAGAAAATGGAAAATGTTAACAGGGTTGTTCGGATCCTTAAAGCTTTTTTGCACCCGGGTCTTTTTCAGGATATAGTAAGGATAGTCAATGTAGGAATGGATGGTACTGGAGGTTTCGAACGACAGTTCCTCGAACAGTACCGTGCTGACGGGGTGACCATCCAGCAACAGTTCGATGGAATACACCCCGTTGTTGAACGATGTGCCGCTATGCCGGTCTACCGTGTTGATTCCCACGCCAAACCGCCCATTTACGGGGATGGTCTGTTTATTCGTAAGCGAGAGATGACGCCGGGGTGTATGTTCACTGAACGGATCATCCGCGAGGTCATAGACCGTAATCCCCCGGATAGTGGGAGGAATGTCGTCGGGAAATTTCAGGCCAAACAGTTGGGGATTGAGTGGAGCTTCAGTCTTTGTATCCCGGATTTCAAAGTGCAGATGTGGTCCTTGTGAACTGCCTGAGTTGCCCGATAAGCCGATGCGGTCACTCTTTTTCACCATCACTGTATTTTCTTCCAGGGGGATGTCCACATCAAAACGCTGTAATTCGTATTGCTTCGCTTTGACAATGGCCATCAGTGGTGCACTGAATTCCTGCATGTGCAGGTAAACGCTCGTATAGCCGTTGGGGTGGTTGATGTAAACCGAGTTCCCCCCTCCGCCGATCTGGACGCGGACGCGGGATACATAACCATTTGCAACAGCAAAAACCGGAAGTCCGACCCGTTGCTGGGTACGGTAGTCATCGCCCGCATGGAAATGCGTGGAACGCAGTTCGGCAAAGGTACCCGATGCCTGAGGAGGGATGGCCAGTGGGCTCCGGAAATATCCCTGGGGGTATTCACGGTTTTTGATGAGGGGGAGTTGTGCCTCCGCATGGGAAATAATAAGTGTGTAGATAATCGCTAAAACAAAGATAAACCTCATGAAATTTCCGATATTATTTCACATAAAAACGAAGCAGCTGCCGATCGCCGATAAATCCCTCCAGCAAATCACCCACAGACACGGGGCCTACACCCGCAGGTGTGCCGGTAAAAATGAGATCTCCTTTACGTAGCGTGATGTACTGCGATACAAAAACCAGGATGTCTTCAAACGAAAACAAAAGATCCCGCGTATTGCCTGTTTGGACGGTTTCTCCATTCTTATCCAAACGGAATGTCAGGTCATACACGTCTCCAACTGTTTCCTTCGGAAGCAATTCACTCACCGGTGCCGAGCCATCAAACGCTTTGGCCAGTTCCCAGGGCAACGCTTTCTCTTTATGCTGCTGCTGGATATCCCTGGCCGTAAAATCGATCCCCAGCCCAATTGCATCGTAATAGGTGTGTGCAAATTTCGCGCCGATGTGCTTTCCCTCCTTGCAGATCCGGAGCACAATTTCCACTTCGTGATGAATATTTTTGGAAAAATCCGGATAGTAAAAATCCCGGTTATCTTTCAGCACAGCCGTATCCGGCTTGAGGAAAATAACCGGTTTTTCGGGAATCGGGTTATCCAGTTCCTTGGCATGTTCGGTATAGTTACGGCCTATGGCAATGATTTTCATGAGAATATATTTTACAATAGAACGCGGATGACACTGGTTTTACGGATGCTCACAGATCAATTGTCTATCGGTGAAAATCCACCCCATCCGCGTCATCTGTGTTCCATCCTCCATCCGAATAACTTGTTTTTCGGCAAACTTAACGCTTTGCGGTGAAACAACCGAATGTTATTACAAGGATGCTTAACGCTTTGCGGTGAAACAACCGAATGTTATTACAAGGATGTTAAACCCATGAGCTCATCGTGGCTGAATGGATGAAATGGTTTTAATTTATTCGTTTTTAAAAAATTTGTATATTCACTTCTGGAATTAAACAAGGAGGTGTTTATGCAAACATTGAATGCCAATTGGTTTATCGAAGTACCCATTGATTTTGAGCACAAACAATACCAGCTGTTGGCCTATTTGCAGCAAATCAATACACATTTCAACAAGACACAGCTTTATCCCAATTTGAATGACTTGATTTTCCATTACAATAACCTCAAGAAATTCAAAAGTGACAAAACCATGCTTGAAACAAATTTTCCGGTACGGTTAAGTAATATCGACCTTACTGCCGTCAAGATGACGTATGAGAGAATTGTGAATGACGATGCCATGATGAAGGAAATTGAACAAATCATTGGCTATGCCGTCAGCAAAATTAAACCTGCCATCAAAGAAGGACAGCAAATCCATGATTTTGTGGAAAGCCATTTAGCCATTTCGGAAATAGGCGTGCGGCCACTGTATCCTTTCCACGGGTACCTGCTGTTACGTAATGGCGACGAAAAGGGGACGCGGGTATACGAATATCAGGTGACACTTTTTGAAAATCATCACGAGAAATACCGCGGAATTCACACCACTTATGTCGCCAAATATGAAAAGCATTTTATTTACAATACCCCTGAGTCCATACGGAAAGATCTGATCCATACCCGTAGGGAAGTGCCCAATCCGGCGGTTTATCAGGTGGAAAGTGACATTACCTTTCCCGTGGAGAACACCCTGTTGCCCTTAGCCAAGAAAACACTTGTCAAGACAATCTCGGCGTTAAACTGATGAGGTAGCCCAACGTATACACCAATGGTTTTCGAAAAATAAAAACCATTTGTCGGGGCTGCTGTTAACATCAGTAACTATTAAAAACGGGTCTGTTATAAGCACGTAAATTACAAACACACACAAATTATGCAATTCAGGAAGCGTCCGCCACCGTTTGCTAAATTGGTTTAGTAAACTGCATTAATTGTAATCTTTGGGGGTGTTTTTCCAAATTCCCATCTACTATGGAAGTCGGCACCTAAATGTCTTCCGACACCCACAAATTTAAGCTAACACACATCATGAACTTTTGCTGATGATTCCAATCAGCAAGATCCCATCTACCATTGAAGATTAAAACTGATTCAAATGAACTATTTAACTTATTTTACAAGGGGATATACTGTTCTAGTCGTTCTGTTTTTGGTTTCGGCGGCAGCTTACGGTGCAACCGTATCCCATCTGCCAATATTGCAGCAAACCATTACCGGGAAAGTTGTCGGAGCCACGGATAGCCTGCCGCTTACGGGGGTCACCGTTGCGGTGAAAGCTACTTCCCGGGGAACTACCACCGATGATAACGGAAACTTTTCTATCGAAGCGTCCAAAGGAGAAACGATTATCTTTACCTATCTGGGATATCAGGATCAGGAAATAGAAGTAGGCGATGAGCAGGTACTTTCCATTGCGCTCCAGCCGGATGATGCCCAGGCGCTGGAGGAGGTCGTGGTGGTGGGATACGGTACCTTGCGCCGTAAAGAAGTAACTTCCGCGGTGGCCACCGTGCGGGCGGAAGATTTCAATGCCGGCGGTGCGCGTTCGCCCATGGATCTGATCCAGGGTAAGGTAGCCGGGTTAAATATTACTCGTACGCAAGGCAATAATCCCAATTCGGGTGCAGCCATCCAATTACGAGGGGTTACGTCACTGACGGGCTCGCGCACGCCGTTGATTGTGATTGACGGCATTCCGGGTGGAAGCTTGGATTTGCTGCAGCAGGACGACATCGAGTCGTTCGACGTACTGAAAGACGGGTCGGCTGCAGCAATTTACGGAACGCGGGGAAACGCAGGCGTTATTCTCATTACAACCAAAAAGGGACGCGAAGGAGAGGCCCGGTTTGACTATTCTACCTATGTGCAGCGGGAAGTGGTGGATCGAAAACCGGATTTTCTGAAAGCGTCCGACTTCAGGGAGCTGATTTCACAGGGGTTGATCAGTGCCGATCAGGACTTTGGTGCTTCTACCGATCTCTATGAAGAGCTGGTGAACCGGCAGAATGTAAGTCAGTACCATAACTTTGCCGCGTCGGGTGGATCGGCTAATACCAATTACCGGGCATCCGTGTTTTTCAACGATGCGAATGGCATCGCGAAGCAAAGCGCCCGGGAACAGTGGGGTGGACGGATCAACATCAACCAGCGGGGCTTGCAGGATCGGCTTAGCATGCAGGTAAACCTAGCGGCAAATTTCACCAAGTCAAACCTGTTGGGTGGTGGGTTTGATAATTCGGACGACCCAAACGCCCGGGTTAACAGTACCGGCTCGGATTTCGAGCAAGCTGTACAACGTAATCCAACTGCACCGATTTACAACGAAGATGGATCGTTTCTGGAAACACAGGCATATAATAATTATAATCCCATATCTCGGTTAGCAAACCGCATTGCGGAACGCAACCAGCAGGTATTCTCAGGCGATGCCAAACTGACCCTTGATATTATCGAAGGTCTTTCGGCCTCTGTATTCGGATCGTATGTACGAACGAATCTGAATGACCGTTTTTATCGTTCAACGAATGACTGGGAGCAGCGTGAGGGTACAGACTGGCAAGGCATGGCCTATGCGGCCAAGTGGAACGACCTTTCCTGGACCCAAACGTTGGAGTCGACGGTCGACTATCATACGACATTCAATGAAGATCATTCATTAACGGCGCTGCTCGGCTACAGTTATCAATACGGCAGTGTCGAACGGTTCAATGTAAATAACAACGGTTTTACCAGCGATGGCTTTCTGGACTGGAACCTTGGAGCCGGCAGTGCCATCAACAACACCGCTTTGCCGCGGCCGGGAATGGGCAGCTTTAAAGAAGATAATACGCTGGTGGCGTTCTTCGGCCGGGTAAATTACGCCTACCGGGGTAAATACATGGCACAGGCCATTCTCCGTCGGGAAGGCTCGTCCCGCTTCGGTGCCAACCACAAGTGGGGAAATTTTCCCTCGGTATCCATTGGCTGGACATTGAGCGAGGAGGAATTCCTGCAGGATGTATCGCAGATAAACGAGCTCAAACTCAGGGTAGGATACGGTGTAACGGGCAACCAGGGGATCCCCAACTACCGTTCATTGCTTACCTTGGGCACCGGTGGCGTGTATCCGCAGGAGGGGGTTTACTACCAGACGTATGGACCCGCGCGTAACCCCAATCCAAACCTGCGGTGGGAGCAGAAAGCGGAATGGAATTTTGGTTTGGACTTCGCCCTGTTCAACAATCGCCTTAGCGGTGCAATAGACGTTTATGACCGCGAGACCAAGGACCTGCTGTATGAATACAATGCACAACAGCCCGCATTCGTACGCGATCTGATCTATACCAACGTAGGCTCCATCCGTAACCACGGTGTAGAGCTGCAGCTATCGGCAGTAGCCATGCAACGCGATGACTTTCGCTGGAACATCGATTTCGCCGGAAATACCAATGCCAATAAACTGACGAAACTGTCTGCCGACGTCTTCCAGGCAAACTGGTTGGAGTTTTATGGACTGCCTTCGCCGGGTGCACTCGGCAACGCCTTCCGGTTGGAAGAAGGTGGAGAAGTGGGGAATTTTTACGGTAAGCGTTTTGCCGGCTTTACCGACGAGGGACAGTGGCTTTTCTACAAGGCAGATGGAACGACCGGAACCGCCGTCGAGATGAACGCCAACGACCTGACCATCATCGGCAACGGGGTACCCAAATATCAGGCTTCCCTAAACAATTCGTTTGTTTATAAGAATTTCGATTTGACGATCCTGTTCAGGGGAAAATTCGGCTTTGACATCCTGAACACGCAGGACCTGTATTTTGGAAATAAGCGATGGCTGCCTAACAACCTGCTTCGGAGTGCCATTACTACACACAATCAACTGAATGACGACCCGCAGTATTCCGACTATTACCTGGAGCGCGGCGATTTCGTGAAGCTGGACAATGTGACACTCGGCTATAGCTTTCAACTGAACTCCTCGTACATCCGCAATATGCGGGTTTATGTAACCGGCAGAAATATCGCAACCATTACCGGATACAGCGGTATTGACCCGGAGCTGGAAGATACCGGGTTTGAGGCCGGCGTGGATAAACGGGGATTTTATCCACGCACGCAATCGTGGGCAATTGGGTTAAATGTTGGATTTTAAAAGAGGCGAAAATGAAACCTGCTGTGTCGGCGCCTAATGCAGAAGGCGATGAAAACGCAGGTTCCATTAGGCTGTTAAGAATAAAATTATTTTCTAATGAAACGATATTTGAATAAAATGGGACGCACCGTATTGGTGAGCCTGGTGGTGCTGATCGGTGGATGTACCAATTTGGATGAGAACTTATACAGCGAATTGGAGAAAGATAGCTTCTACAATTCCCGCCTGGAAGTATTGCAGGCATCACTCCGGCCATTTACGCACATGCAGGCATGGCTGGCACCCACCGGTCAGACGGGATACTTTTATCACGCGGAGTTATCAGCGGATCAATTGGCGTGGCCGCAGAAAGGACGCCACGGTTACGATGGAGGTGATCATTTCCGTCAGCACTATCACACCTGGACAGACAACGAAAACCCGACACGGACGGCCTGGATATTGATGTGGACCGGCGTGGGTTACATTAACTCGGCCATCGCAGATCTCAGTGGAGTTGACTATGCAGCCTTGGACATCAGCGAGGAGGAAATGGCGGCAATCGTGGCCGAATTGCACGTCTTACGGGCATTCCATTACATGAAAATTATGGAATTATGGGGAAATGTGCCGATCTCGACCGAAGTGGCCGAAGAGCCTACCAACCTCCCGACACAACCGCGGGAAGAGGTGTTCGAGTTTATCCGCACCGAATTGGAAACGTACGTGCCGCAGCTGTTACCCTACTCGGAAGAGTTGGTTGGACGGGTTTCGGCTTCTGCCGGATATGCCATGCTGGCTGAACTGTATCTCAATGCGGAATATTTCGTTGGAACGCCGATGTGGGATGAATGCATCGCAGCTTGCGACAAAATCATTAATGGAGAAGCCGGTGGGCTCGGTGGAACACCGAAGCTTGCACCGGATTTAACCACTACCTTCAGCAATACGAATCAACATGCAACGGAGTCTCTATTTCAGTTTGCGTTCAGCAGACAGGGTGGATTCGTTTTCGATTGGGGCGCATACCTGATGGGATATTCGAATATAAGCGAAGCACTTGATGTAGGCTATTCGGGGAATAATGCCATGGTTGTTATTCCCACTGCATTCGACGCGTACGCGGAAAACGATCTTCGCAAATCGGAATGGTTCCTGTTCGGTCCGCAATACAAATACGGCACGGATGAGCCGATACTTGGAACGGAAGAATGGAATGAACGTCCGTTTATATACGTTAATTCCATCCGGCGGGAAAGCGAGGGGGATGTGACCAGCGAAGGCAGCATGGCGGAAGGAGAAGAAAACAGCGGTGCCCGGTTCAATAAGTACAAATCAGGGCGGGTCAGTGATCCGAATTACCGGGAAAACCATTACATCATGTACCGCCTTACCGAAATTTACTTCAATAAGGCCGAAGCCATCATGCGCCGCAATGGCGGCACTGCCACGCAGGAAGCGGTTGACCTCATCAATGCCTGCCGCGAACGGGCCTTTGCACCTGAAGACTGGCCAGAAGCACGGTATACAACCGCTACATTGACCTTAGATGAGCTGCTTGCAGAAAGGGGGCGCGAGTTTATCTTTGAGGGAAAACGGCGTACCGATATCATCCGTTTCGGCAAGTTTACCAATGGAACATGGTGGGATCATGAACCCACGAACGATCCAAACCGGGAAATCTACCCGATTCCATATACACAGATTGCCATCAATCCAAATCTTGAACAAAACCCAGGGTATTGATAAATAATCGGGAAATTGCCAGTAAGTTGTTACGCAACTGCTGGCAATTTTTAGTATATTAGCCCCGCACAATTAAAGAGATCGATTGTGCTAACCAATGTACTGCAGGAAACAAGCATACGCTAAAACAACTTAGCATAGCGATTTCATTGATGCCGCTAAAAACGAACAGTAGATCAATAATTTATGTTAAATGGAAAGTAATAAAAACTCAACAGGTGCAACCCGCAGAGATTTCATCAAAACGGGCGCTGCGGCAGCAGCAGGTTTTATGGTAGTGCCACGCCATGTACTCGGAGGTGCAGGTTTTGTTGCGCCGAGCGACAAACTGATTGTTGCCGGTATCGGTGTCGGAGGTAAAGGCAATTCAGATTTGAAAAGCTTTCACGACAGTGGAAAGGCAGAAATCGCATTTCTCTGTGATGTGGACGATCGCCGTGCGGCCGATTCCGTGAAACGGTTTCCCAAAGCGAAGTATTACAAAGACTTCAGGGAAATGCTGGATAAGGAGCATAAAAATATCGATGCCGTTTCCGTATCCACTCCGGATCACAACCACGCCATTCAAGCGCTTGCTGCCATGCAGCTGGGTAAACATGTGTATGTACAGAAACCACTGACGCACGATATCTTTGAAGCACGTGCATTGACCGAAGCAGCGAAAAAATACAAGGTCGTTACCCAGATGGGCAATCAGGGAGCTTCCGGCGACGGTGTCCGCATCATGCGTGAGTGGTTTGATGCCGGATTGATTGGCGACGTGCATACCATCTATACCTGGACCGATCGGCCTGTATGGCCACAAGGTATTCCCTGGCCCGAGCAAAAAGCGGAGGTTCCCAAAGAACTGGACTGGGATCTTTGGCTCGGTACCGCACCCTACAAAGATTATGTGGATAAATTGGTACCTTTCAACTGGCGCGGATGGTGGGATTACGGCACCGGAGCGTTGGGCGATATGGGTTGCCACATCATGGAAGCACCGTTTAGCATATTGGGGCTTCAGTACGTAAAAGATGTACAGGCGAGTGTGGGTAGCGTATATGTCGACGAGTTTAAACGGGGTTATTTCCCCGAAAGTTGCCCGCCTTCAAGTTATGCAGTACTGACCTTCCCCAAATCTGAAAAAACTTCCGGTGATGTGAAGATACATTGGATGGATGGAGGAATCCAGCCGCAGCGGCCGGAAGAACTGGGAGCCAATGAGGTATTTGGTGACGGTGGAAATGGCATTCTTTTCATCGGCACCAAAGGTAAGATGATGGCCGGCTGCTATGCGGAAAATCCGCGGTTACTGCCTACATCATTGACCGAGCAGCACAAGCTGCCGGTGAAATACACACGCGTACCCGGAGGCGCAGGTGGCCACTATGCACAATGGGTGGAAGCCTGTATCGCCGGATTCGGGAACAAAGAGGTCAGTTCTCCCTTTGCAATCGCAGGCCCGCTGACCGAAGCATTGCTTATGGCTAATCTGGCTATCCGCGGTTCCGATTTGCGCGTTGATAATAAATATCCCGGCAGGAACCTGAAATTGCTTTGGGACAACAATGCAATGAAAGTAACCAACTTTGACGAAGTCAATCAGTTCGTCAAGCGGCAATACCGTAACGGATGGGAATTGCCCACGGTATAGCAATTGCCACGTATATAATAGCATAAAAGGAGGCCGTCATGTTGAAGTGACGGCCTTATGCTTTATAATGCCTTGATTTTATCCAATTGGTCGGCTATGGTTTTAAGATAGGTTCCGTTACCTCCTTTCACCTCTGCGGTGATCCATCCCCCTTTGTAGTCAACCTTCCTCAGTGCATCCATAACGACAGGCCAATTGTTGTCACCCGCCAACAAGTCTACATCGAAACCCTTCCATAAACCTTCGTTATTCATCTTATCACGGCTGAATTCTTTTGCATGGAGTTTGACGATCCGTGAATTCAGTGTTGTTATCCAATGTTCTGGCCATCCGTAACGCAAGATGTTTCCAATGTCAAAGTACCATCCAATCAGCGGGTGATCAATGGCGTCAACAAATTCCCGTGCCTCAACGGGGCTCAGTATAAAGTTATTCCAGACATTCTCGAGCCCGATTTTCATGCCGGTCTTTTCCACGTGAGGGATGAGCTTTCGAACCGATTCCAGGGCATTCTTGTAAGCAACTTCATAAGGAACTTTGTCATTTACCACGCCTGGGACCACCAGAACCGTATCGCCGCCAAGTTCCTTCACCTCACTCAACGATTTGGCAACCGAATCGATCGTGAATTGCCTGACCGATGCATCGGGGTCAGACAAAGGCTTCGACCAATGGTCTTTGTTAACCACGCTCGGTAGCTCGATCCCTGTCTGGTCCCGGGCAGCAAGCAATTCCGTTAAGGGGATATCTACCGGACTGTTGAACTCAATGCCATCAAACCCGATATCTTTTACCAGCTTGAATTTATCTAACAACGATAAGTCTTCTTCAATCATCCCAAAACCCAACCCCTTTTTTAAGGTGAGCTTCTGTGCAGGTGCGTTGCTAACCGGTGTGCCGTATCCCTTCAATAAGGGAGCGATCGTTGCCCCTGTAGCCAGTAAGGCGGCCATCTGTATGAAAGTTTTTCTTTCCATCATTTATGCTTGCTATGAATTAATTCCGGGTATCGCCGCCGGTATGTCATATTTCATGTCCCATGATACATTTTCAGGGAAGAGAACCTCATCCGAGGCCAAAGCCTCCTGAATAGAGACCGTCTGCCCCGTATAACCGGCCATCCGGCCGGCTAAGGCCACCAAATTGGACTTTACCATCCAATCGCCGTCATATTTAGGCTTGTTCTTCCGGATGGAGGCAAATAACTCGTCGTGTTCCTGTTGATACATGCTCCTGGATTCCGAATTTTTATAGGCATTTTCGTCGGTGAACTTCGTTTGGTCGTCATATTTCCATGCCCTACGGCCAAGTATTTCGTGGCTTCCCGTTCGGCAGTCAACAATGCATCGGCCTTTATCGCCGACTAATTCCACGGCATAGGCAGGTGCGGTGTCTGCCTGTTGCCTGCAGAAGAAATAGCTTTTTACACCGTCTTCGTATTCATATACCATGGCGAAATGGTCGAACACGTTGCCAAACTTCTTATCGGTCCTTTTTTGGCGGCCCCCACTTCCCGTAACGCGAAGCGGTAACGTATCGCCCATGGCCCATTGCATCATATCCAGGCTGTGGATGGCTTGCTCGATGATATGGTCGCCTGAAAGCCAGTTGTAATACAGCCAATTCCGCAATTGGTATTCAAAATCCGTCCATTGCGGCTGTCGTTCTTTGTACCATAGCTCTCCCGTGTTGTAAGTTGCTTCGGCAGTCAGGATTTTTCCGATCTTTCCATCCAATACCCGACCGAATGTTTCCCGCTTGGGAAGATGATAACGCCAGCAGAATCCGGAAACCAAAGCGAGGTTCTTTGATTTAGCATTTTCGGAAGCTGCGATAACCCGTCTCAGGCCGGGCGCATCCACCGCAAAGGGTTTTTCACAGAAAATATGCTTGCCTGCGTTCACCGCAGCTTCCAGGTGCGTGGGCCGGAATGCGGGAGGGGCAGCCAACAACACGACGTCAATATCACTTTCCAAGAGGCGTTGGTAGGCATCGAGGCCCACAAATTTATGGGCGTCATCCACCTGTACTTTGTCGCCCATCTGGGATTTAATCGTATTGTAGGAATCTTCCAACTGATCGCTGAATGCGTCAGCCATCGCGGCTAATACAACGTTTTGGTCTGCATTCAGTGCCTCCATAGCCGCAGCGGTGCCCCGGCCTCCGCAACCGATGAGCCCGACCTTCAGCGTGTCGGTGTTTAATGACCAAAAACCGTCTGATGCCAATACATAATTCGTCGTGGCTACACCCGCAAGGGTGGTTATCCCCGCAGTTTTCAGAAATTCCCTTCTTGAATAATTCATATGATAAAAAATTTATGGATTTTGTATACCTGGCGTTTCAATTGGCTATAATTAGGGCAGCAATATAGGATTTTGATTCATTTAAATGAAATGCCTTAACCTCAGTAGGGAGGTAATGGTATAGGGCGCAGAATACCTATTTACAGGTTACCTGCAAGGTAAAACGATTTAACATGCCTGCAGCTATAGAAGTTTAGGGATGTATTTTTTTATTTTTCCTGGCTTTTCTCCTGAGCCTCTTTTTTTCTGAGCTCAAAATTTGCTGCCGCGAGGCCGGAGCCATATTTTGTTGATACATACATTGCAGCGGCGGCGGCAAGGATGACAAGGATAATCCCCCAAGCTCCCTTCCGTTTATCCTGTTTCATCAACCAGATGAGGAAGACTACGAGGGGAATCGCAAAAATCAATATAAAAAACCAACTGGTTCCGATCATGCTACAAAGGTCGGAAAAAAACGAAATAAACCTTGCGTAAATAAAAGATATTTTTGCTACATTTGGCACCTTAATTGCAGCGTAGCTGTAATATGCATTAAGGATGAACACAAAAAATATCATAGCTATATCTACTGCATCATGCGTTCAGCATTATGCAACGTGCTTTTTGTGTGGAATTTCAACTGCCGAAAGACCGGTACTCCGGTTTCGACGACCCATATTGCCCCGGGCTTAATAAGGGGCAGCCTCTCTAACTACGTACGGCAGGGAGTCCGACGCTGTACTTCGATCAAACAGTTTTTAATCTTTAGGGGTCGTTTATTCCAATGGAACTTTCAGACTTTATAATCATCCCGGCGACCGAACAGCATGTCGGTTATGCTCAGCAAATTTGTGATGAAATGGCCGAGTCGGCCAAAGCCCGGGGCACAGGCATTGCGCGTCGGAGCCCCGAATATGTAGCCACCAAAATGAAGGAGGGTAAGGCCGTGATCGCTTTGCGCAAAGCAGACAGGGCCTGGGCCGGATTTTGTTACATCGAAACGTGGAGCCATGGCGACTTTGTGGCCAATTCGGGCTTGGTGGTAAATCCCGACTTTCGGAAAGTGGGTTTGGCAAAAGCGATTAAAAAACGTATCTTCGAACTCTCCCGGGAAAAATACCCCAAGGCAAAGATTTTTGGTCTTACCACGGGATTGGCCGTCATGAAAATCAACTCGGATCTGGGCTATGAACCGGTTACTTATTCGGAACTGACACAGGACGAGGAGTTTTGGAAGGGATGTCAAAGTTGTGTTAACTACGATATCCTGACTATGAAGCAGCGTAAAAACTGCATGTGTACCGCCATGCTTTGGGATCCGGTGGAAAAAGAAAAGGAATTGCGCGAGCGGATCGAAATGAAGGCCAAAGCCAAGGAACGTTTAAAGCAGATTACGAAAAAATCGTCACTTTTGAAACGTATTGAGGCAAGGCTGTGGAAATCCACCAAAAAGATGGTTACTGCATTCGTTGCCCGCTATCCGAAAACAGTATAGTTGTAGAATCAAAAAATAATCAATGGACAAAGTCGTATTAGCGTTTAGCGGAGGATTGGATACCTCTTTTTGCTGCATTTATCTATCCAAAGACCGGGGGCTGGAGGTACATTCTGTTATTGTGAATACCGGAGGGTTTTCGGCCGATGAGCTGGCTCAGATCGAACAGCGGGCGTATTCGCTGGGTGTAAAATCCCATGCAGTGGTAGATGAAACGCAGAACTACTACGACAGCAGCATCAAATACCTCATCTTTGGAAATGTGCTGAAAAACGCTACGTATCCACTTTCGGTCAGTGCAGAACGGGTAAGCCAGGCCACGGCCATTGCTAATTACGCAAAAAAGATCGGTGCACAATACGTTGCCCATGGCAGTACAGGTGCAGGAAACGACCAGGTACGGTTTGACATGATTTTCAACATACTGATCCCGGAAGTGGAAATCATCACGCCCATCCGCGATCTCAAATTGAGCCGTGAAGAAGAGATTGCGTACCTGCAGAAACATGGCGTTGAATTCAATGCCGAAAAGGCTAAATATTCGATCAACAAAGGTATATGGGGTACATCGGTAGGAGGTAAGGAAACGTTGACTTCCCACGATACGCTACCCGAGGAAGCATGGCCAACCCCGCTTACTTCGACCGAGCCACGCCGTGTTACCATCGAGTTTGAAAAGGGCGAACCCGTTGCATTGGATGGCAACCGTATCGGTCCGGTGAAAGTGATCCAGGAGCTGCAAGCCATTGCCCAGCCGTATGGTATCGGCCGTGATATCCACGTGGGTGATACGATTATTGGCATCAAAGGACGTGTTGGCTTCGAAGCGGCTGCACCGCTGATTCTCATCAAAGCACACCATACGCTGGAGAAACATACCCTGACCAAATGGCAACTCAGCTGGAAGGACCAACTGGCTGCATTCTATGGGAATTGGATGCACGAAGGGCAGATGCACGATCCCGTGATGCGTGATATCGAGGCATTCCTGCAAAGCACCCAGCAGACCGTAAGCGGCAAGGTATTTGTCGAATTGAATCCTTATCGCTTTACCGTTATCGGTATCGAGTCCCCGCACGACCTGATGTCCAATAAATTCGGCAGCTACGGAGAAATGAACAATACGTGGACCGGGGAAGACGTGAAAGGATTCTCCAAGATATTTGGCAATCAGGTATCCATTTGGCATAAAGTGAACGGGTAAACCAGGGAACGCATCTAATTGATCAGTGAGTATCCGTCAAATCCGTGTAATCTGCGTTCCATAAAAGAAGAGACATGACAAACATTAAGATAGGTATTATTGGCTCGGCTGGTTATACCGGAGGTGAGCTGCTACGCATACTCATTAACCATCCCCAAGCGGATATCGTGTTTGCACATAGCGGCAGTAACGCGGGGAATCGGATATCGGATATACATACCGATTTGTTTGGCGATACCGATTTGCGGTTCTCTGAAACCTACCACAGCGATATTGATGTGCTGTTTCTTTGTGTGGGGCATGGAGATGCCCGTAAGTTTTTGGATGCCAATACGTTTGCTCCGCACGTTAAAATAATCGACCTTTCTCAAGATTACAGATTGCGGGCAAATACCGCTTACCAAGGGGCGCACTTCGTATATGGTTTACCCGAGCTGAATCGGGACGCTATCCGTTCTGCACACTACATAGCCAATCCGGGATGCTTTGCCACAGGTATCCAATTGGCCCTTTTGCCGTTGGCCGCCAAGGGACTGCTTCAGCATCCGATTCATATCAATGCAACCACCGGTTCCACCGGTGCCGGACAGAAACCATCTGCCACTTCCCATTTCAGCTGGCGGAGCAATAACCTCTCTATCTACAAGGCCTTTGAGCATCAGCACCTGCAGGAGATCAGCGAATCGCTGGATCAGTTGCAACCGGGTTTCCTTCCTGCCGGTAACGGTACCTTGCTGCAGCGGGCCATGGAGCGCATCCATATCATTCCGCAACGGGGCAATTTTCCCCGGGGTATCTTGTCGGCAATCTACACCGACTGTGACTTAAGCGAAGACGAGGTACACGTATTATACCGGTCCTTTTTTGATACACATCCATTTACGCATGTCAGCAAGGTCAATATCGATTTGAAGCAGGTGGTTAATACGAACAAGTGCTTGCTGCACCTTGAAAAGCATGGCGATAAGTTGTTTATCATCAGTATCGTCGATAACCTGCTGAAAGGTGCCAGTGGACAGGCGGTTCAAAACATGAACCTGATGTTTGATCTGCAGGAAACTGCTGGTCTCAAGCTGAAAAGCGTAGGGTTTTAGCTGCCTTCCTCAATTTATTTTACAGGAAACGTGTATGCATGCGCATTTTAACGAAAATTACTTACATTGCTCCGCCGAGGAGGTCAATGTACGCGGATGCACGACAAAAAGGTTATGGATGTGCAGGATGAAGTCCTGTTGGATGCGCTGAGTCAGGGCAGTCACCCGGCTTTCGAACAATTGTATGACCGCTATAGCAGGCGTATCTATGCTAATCTCATCCGTTTGGTCCGTTCGGAAGCCGTCGCCGAAGAGTTGTTGCAGGATGTATTCATGAAAGTATGGGAGCTCCGTGCAACGATTAATACCGGACAGTCTTTCCGGTCGTTTCTATTCCAGATATCCGGTAACCTGGCAATCGATTTTTATCGCAAAAGTGCCCGTCAGCATACGATGGAACTGGCTAAAAAATTGACCGAAGAATCAACCTACGATCATGTAGAAAAGTACATTGATTTTAAGGAAGCCGAGATTTTGCTGGATCGTGCTATTTCTGCATTGCCTCCGCAGCGCCAGCGGATTTTCAGGCTGTGCCGTATCGAAGGGAAATCGTATGAAGAGGTGGCGGAGCTTTTTTCCCTTACCCGCAATACCGTAAAAGACCATATGACCAAAGCAAACCGTTTCCTCCGCGAACTATTAAGCCAAGAATACGGCCCTTTCCTCGTGTTGTTGGCCGCAGTATTCAGTTTTTGATTTTTTTTTCGTCTCGAACCACCCTTTTCTTTTTTCCGTTCGTGTTACCTAATAGAGACGCTCAAAAATTATGAAAAGCGATTACCCATATGAATTGTTCAGTCGATACCTGAAAGGGCAAACCAGTCCGGCAGAAGAAGCATCCCTGATGGTGTACTTCCGGGATCATGGGAATACCGACGAACTTCAAGACCTCGTAGTAACGGCACTTTCTGATTTGCCGGAAAACGAAATGGAAGAAAGTAAGTCGGCCCAAGCGGCGTTGGGACGAGTCAAAGCAAACTTAAGTCATTTGTTAGGCCGGGAAAAAAAGATGGTACGCATCCACCGTCTCCGCAGGTGGTTACCTTATGTTGCAGCAATAATTTTGGCATTTACAGCAGGTATCTGGTTTTTAATCGAATCAGGTGGTAAGAAAGGGGAACATCCACTTACGGCCGAAGCTATTTTACCGGGCGGAAACAAAGCAACCCTGACATGGGCCGATGGTCGCACGGTCGACTTGAGCGAAACCCAGTCGGGAATTATTGTGGGCGAGGGAATTACCTATATAGATGGGTCCGACGTTTTGCGTGTGGACGAGGGGAAATCAGCGAGTCAATTCGGATCTTCCGGATCGGAGCTGTTGACTTTGTCGACCCCGAGAGGGGGAACCTATCAAGTCGTCCTCCCCGACGGATCCAAGGTTTGGCTCAATGCCAGCACTACGCTCAAATATCCGAGCCGGTTCACCGGATCGGAACGCGTTGTGGAGCTGACCGGCGAAGCTTATTTTTCGGTGGCCCAAATTCGGGAAAAGGCCAGTCAGCGAAAGGTACCGTTCCGGGTAGTTAGTGCTGGTCAGACGGTCGAAGTACTGGGTACTGAGTTTAATATCACTGCATATCCAGATGACGACGAGACCCGGACGACCCTCATTAACGGATCGGTGCAAATTGTCAATATGGTATCCGAAATTGCCAATGAATTAAAGCCGGGAGACCAAAGTATCACGCGCAACGAGCAAACGGATATTGTTCAAGTAGACCCCTCATTGGCCATTGCCTGGAAATCCGGCGACATCGTACTTACCAATGTACCCCTGCAAACGATCATGCGGCAGATTTCACGTTGGTACGATGTCGATGTGAAGTACGCTGCCCAACCCGATCCCACAGAATTTTTCGGTACGGTTTCACGCATGCGTGAGTTGTCTGCGGTCCTGCAAGCAATGGAATCCACCGGCAATATACGGTTCTGCCTCGAAAACAACACAATAATTGTAAACCCTAAAAATTAATGATGCCATGAAAACATAACTACACCCCATTGAGCCGCCAAAAAAAACCGAATCCCGACGGCAATCGGCATCCGGTTATCGTTTGGTAGGCCATTTCTCTTGATTGCGACTAAACAAATAAGAATTTTAACCACTACCAAACCTTTCAAAGGTATGCATTTTTTTCGTATATGTATGCGGCATCTGCCGCCACAAATTGGGCTTTACATGAAGCTTCTCATCCTGTTTCTTTGTCTCGGGCTATTGCATGTCAGTGCCAAAACTTACGGCCAGTATGTCAGTCTGAGCGTGAAAGATACTCCCCTTGAAACCGTGATTCAGCAGCTACGGGGGCAGACCGGCTATGACTTTGTTGCCGATCGGAAACTGGTTCGCAGAGCCGGTAATGTCAACGTCCAGCTTCATCAAGCAACACTCGAGCAAGCGCTTAATGCCTGTCTCAAAGGAAAATCCATCGCCTATCGCATTAGCGGAGGTATCGTTACGCTTGTTCCGGAGAAAACAGGCGCACACCAATCCGGTATTTCCCCTGCACCGCCAATTTCCTACCTCCAGCAGGGCATCAGTGGGAAAGTTACCGACTCGTTGGGAAATCCGCTGGCGGGTGTTACGATTGTGGTCAGGGGCTCTTCTCAGGGTTCTTCGACGGACGACGATGGTCATTTTTTATTACCGGCAAAACCTGGAGATATCGTGGATTTTAGGTTGGTAGGATATCAGTCCCAGTCCGTTACGATTGGTGGCAGTACAACACTTGACATTATTCTTCAACCCGAAGCATCAGATCTGGATGAGGTTGTCGTAGTAGCCTATGGTACACAGAAAAAGGAAACGGTTACCGGAGCCATCGCCTCCATACGTACCAAGGAGATTAAACAAAGTCCGGCAGCCAACTTGGCCGTTACGCTGGCCGGAAGATTGCCCGGTTTGACCGCTATACAACGCAGCGGAGAACCCGGCAGAGACTATACCGCATTATTTTTGAGGGGGCAGGGCACGCTGAATGGACAAAACCCGATTATACTTGTAGATGGGGTAGAGCGGGATCTGACTTATATAGATCCGAATGAAGTGGAGAGTGTGACCATTTTGAAAGATGCCTCGTCTACCGCCCTGTTCGGTGTCCGTGGTGCAAACGGCGTTGTATTGGTCACCACCCGACGTGGCAGCAGTTCAGCGCCACAAATCAATTTTACCGCAGAAGTGGGCATGCAGGATTTTACACGTAAAAATTCGGTGCTGAACGCCTATGATTGGGCACGTCTGAAAAATGAGGCTTGGAAAAACGACAACCCGGGTGTTGCCGCCGACGATCCCGTCAATAAGCCCCCCTATTCAGACTATGCGCTTGAGCGCTATCGGCTGCAAGACGATCCGTTGCGCTATCCGAGCAATAACTGGCGGGAACTGCTGATGAATGACTTTGTGCCGCAAAACCGGTATAACCTGAATATTTCCGGAGGAAGTAACCGTATTCAGTACTTTGTCAATGTTGGCTACCTGGACCAGGCGGGCCAGTGGAAAGTCGATCAGAAAGATTATGACCCATCGTCTTATCTGAAGCGCTATAATTTTCGCTCGAATATCGATGCAGCTTTAAACAGAGCCCAAACCCTAAAAACCTTTTTAAACGTGGCGGGGTACCTTGAAAAGGTAAATTCACCTTTTCAGAATACTATTTTCCGGTACATAAATAACCAATTCCCCAGCATACTCCCCGGACCCCTGACACCCGATGGCGAAGTCATCATCGGATCGGGACTGTACAATACCTCTCCCTACGCAATGATCAACCGGAGTGGCTATACCCAGGGAACAAATAATAACATTTTGGCTTCCTGGGGCATGCAACAGGACCTGGACGTGCTGACCGAGGGGCTTTCCGCTAAGTTCATGATGTCATTTGATACCCGGACCGTGTACCAACTGAATGCGAGCCGCAATTACGAAACGTGGACACAGATCATGGATCCCAATCTGCAGACCCATGACGGGCGGGACAGTGTGTATTATACTAAAGTGGCGGGTGAAAATACACCGTTAAGTATGGCGAGTGGAGCAACATTTGAATCCTTCTCTAACTTTCAGTTTTTGCTCAACTATAACCGTTCCTTCGGCGATCATCACGTTACCGGATTGCTGATGGGCCAGCAGGAACAACGGATCCGGCCCGGCGATCGGCTTCCGTTTAACCTGCGGGGTATTTCATCGCGCCTCACTTATGGGTACAAAAACCTGTATTTTGCTGAGTTCAATGCCGGATATAACGGATCTGAACAGTTTGCCAAGGGACAGCGATACGGGTTTTTCCCATCCGTATCCGGGTCTTGGGTAATCAGCAGTGAACGGTTCATGCAGGACGTTCACTTCATGGATCTCCTAAAACTAAGGGCTTCTTACGGGCAGGTGGGGAACGATCGGTTGGGATCCAAGCGGTTCCTTTACCTGGATGATATCCAGCGTGCCGGTGGAGGGTATAGCCCCAGCCTTGGCGTAGGTGCGACCATCAGCGAATCCTATATTGGTAACCCCAATATCAAATGGGAGATCGCCGATAAGGTTAATCTCGGATTGGAGTTAGGGCTTTTCAGGCAGCTGAACCTCACGGTAGATGTATTTAGCGAGAAGCGAAGCAATGTGTTGATATCCAGGGGTATGGTTCCAATGATAACGGGTATCGCCGAAGGTGTGAGGCCACCTGCGAACATGGGAATCGTAGAAAACAAAGGGTACGAGATCGAGCTGAAGTATAACAAACGCTTTGCAAACAGCCTGTCGATCTTTTCGAATCTTAACTTTAACCGGGCCGCCAATAAAGTGGTATTTATGGATGAACCCATGCTGTCAGACGACTACGCATACCGGTACCGTCAAACCGGTTACCCCATTGGTCAGCATTTTGGTTACGTGGCCGACGGATTTTTCGGTAGCCAGGAAGAAATCGATCAGTATGCGCCCTATGCAATTGGCAGGAATCCCAGGCCCGGCGACTTAAAGTACGTGGATGTAAATAATGACGGAGTGATCAATGACCGGGATATTGCGCCCATCGGCCACTCGATGGTGCCCACCTATACGTACGGCGCAGCATTGGGTATCAGCTATAAAGGATTCAGCGTATCGGCGCTTTTCCAGGGAGTAGCCGGTGTATCCATGTACCTATCGGATATCGGGGTATACGAAACTTACGATTTCCGCGCGCGCATGCTCCACGCCTGGACACCGGAACGCCATGCATCAGGGGCCGAAATATTGTACCCCGCATTAAGTACCGGACTGTCATCCAGCAACACCAATAACTCCTTTTACCTGGAAAATACGAGCTTCGTCAGGCTGAAAAATGCCGAAGTGGGGTACGAATTTTCCGGTAATTGGGTTTCGCAGATAAGAGCTCAGTCCATACGGATTTATGTCAATGGGATGAATCTCTTTACGTGGGATCAGATGCGTACAAAAGACTACGATCCCGAGATAAGCAATTCATTTACCTACCCTGTATACCGGGTGTTTAATGCAGGTATTAATATCATTTATTAGTGCATACAACGATGAAAAAGATCATATATAGCTTTATAACATTATACATCCTTTTGCTTTCGGGGTGTAAAAACGATCCGTTGGATATTACACCCGATGGACGCATATCCATCGGAGACGTATTCAAAGATCGGCGGTTGACAGAAGCCTATGTCAACTCAATTTATAATTACATCCGCTTATACAGTTCACGGTATTACCCGAATGTGATGCTAGCTGCTTTTTCGGATGAAGCACATGGCAGCGACCATCCGCAAGATAGCTGGTCTAACGTTTCCCAGTGGTATAACGGTATGCTTACTCCCAACTACAATCCGCTGGATGCCGGAACCAACCGAGAGTCTGGCATTAAATGGAATGGGCAATATTACGAAGACGGTTGGAGTGCCATCCGCAAGGCCAATACTTTCCTGGCTGAGATCGGGAAAGTGGGTGAAGACGTGATGGCGGCCAATGAAAAAGCAAGGCTTGTTGCCGAAGTCAGGGTGCTGAGAGCCTTTTTTTACCTTGAACTTATCAAGATGTATGGAGGCATGCCCGTCGTCTCGGAGGTATTCAGCAGTGAATACGACTTTTCCCAGTTAACGCGCAGTTCGTTTGCAGAATGTGTGGATTTTATCTTGCAAGATTGCGATGCTGCATTGGCCGAGCCGAATTTGCCGTATCGGATTACGATCGACGGGGAACGCGGTCGGTTTACCAAGGCCGTTGCCCATGCAATCAAATCGGAGGCCGGCTTATTTAGTGCAAGCCCGTTATGGAATCCGGAGGCACAACCGGATAAATGGGTGCGTGCGGCAGCGATTAGTAAAGCTGCGATCACCGATTTGGAGGCTGCGGGATACAAATTGTTTGATGACTATGAAAAATACTTCCAGGGAAACTCGAGTAATACCAACGATTGGGAAACCATCTTTGAAATCAAAAACCCCGATGCGGTATGGGAGGGGAGCCTGTTCTTTTTAAACGGGTTGCCCACAGCCGGAGCGGCACTGGCAGGTTCTACGCCATCGCAGGAGCTCGTAGACAGTTATGAAATGAGTAACGGGGAAGTACCGATTTTAGGTTACGAGGATCAAAATCATTTACAACCGATTATTAACCCGGCATCCGGATATTCGGATGAGACTCCCTACCGCGACCGCGATCCCCGTTTTTATGCCTCAATATGGTATAATCAAGCCTACTACGGTGTGATTTATGGAACTCCCCATTACGTGGCCTCCTACATCGGCGGAGCCGATGGCATCGCAAACCTTCGCCAGCGTACCCACAACGGCTACTACCTCCGCAAATTTAATGACCCGGCCTTACGGGTTGGAAATGTCGGCAACCTGCGCTGGAAGCGTTATCGCTATGCGGAACTCCTGTTGAATTATGCAGAAGCCGAAAATGAGGCGTCGGGACCGACGGAAGATGTTTATAAAGCCGTCAATGCCATACGTAGACGGGTGGGAATGCCCGATCTGCCACTTGGCCTGTCAGCGGCTGAGATGCGCGAACGGATCCGTCGGGAACGGCGTGTAGAATTGGCATTTGAGGAAAAACGTTTTTGGGATGTACGCCGCTGGAAAATACTCGGGGAGACAGACCGGCTTACCACGGGTATGGCTTGGACGAAGGTCGCCGATAACGCGTATACGAATCAGCGTATTGTGGTTGCCACACGCAATAGTTGGGAAGACAAATACCTCATTTTTCCCATTCCGGTGTTAGAGTTAAGCAGGCTGCCGCGTTTTGAACAGAATCCGGGCTGGTAGTAGTTATTTTTCCGGCATACGGCACCGACCGTATGTCGGTTTATTCGTTGAATTATGCATTTTGATACCATGACGATTAAGAAAACCTCCGTTTTTCTGATACTAAGTATTTGTTTCCAAAGCATGCTTGCAAGCTGTGGACAGAAAGACCCCATAACACTCCCAACGCCTGCGCCGCCTCCGGTGCGCGAAACTCCCGGAAACAGTGCAGCGGATACTTGGACACAAAAAGAATTTGTGCTATCCACATTTTTTGCTGTTCCCGGTAGCGCGGATGCCAATCAGTACCGCCGTATTCTTACCCATACCAAAAATGCCGGCATTAACCTGGTAGAACTGCCTTTTATTTCGCCTGAAGCACTTTTAGTGGCGTTGAACGTGGCGGAGGAAGTCGGCATCCAGACGTTGGCGCAAAACACGCAGATATACAGCGGTATCAGCGGGGATGGGCCGGTTCTTTCCGAGCAAAAATTGGCCGATGAAGTCAAGTTCCTGCAGCGTTTTTCCACCATGGAAGGGTATTATGTATGGGATGAACCCTTTGAACGCAATTTTAATCAGGTAAAAGAACTCAATCAGTTACTCAGAAAATACGATCCCGGTCGCCTGGCGTTTGCTACGTTGTTTCCCAGTTATGGGGTTTATAATTGGGAAGAGGGCGAATATAACTGGGAGAATAATTCCTATACGCAATATGTAACCCAATATCTTCAGCAAGTCGATCCCACGGTACTCTCCTTCAACTACTATCCGTACCGTGATAATAAAGAGAGCACCAACCTTATTGAGAATGACCTTTGGAAAGATTTCGGATACATTCGGCAAAAGGGTCTGGAATATAATAAACCCCTCTGGTATTACTTCCAGGCAGTGAGTATTGATCCCGAACAGGCTGGGGTCATGAATCTTGAACGGATCCGTGCCCAGATGTACGGTGCACTCGCTTATGGTGTTAAGGGGCTGAGTTATTATACCACCCATCGTTCCCTGATGACAGAAACATTTGAAAAAAGTGCGCTATATGATGACCTCGCTGTGCTTAACCAGGCCGTCAGGCACGTGGGTAATTTGCTGTTTAATGCTCGTTCGGTCCAGCTGTACCATACCGGTATCAGCGAAGCATTGCGTGCTGCCTATTTTTTAGATGACCTGGCGGCTTCTACAGTGGTTGATAAAGCGCCTGATAACCTGATCATCGGTGTATTGCAGGAACCCGATGCTGGTAAAACCTTTTTGGTGGTAACCAATAAAAGCCACGGATCAGCTGTCAACGGTACACTTACGCTGAAAGAGCATGCTGCCGTATCGCAATACGATCCGTATCGCAACCAAACGACAGCGTATACTTCTCCGTTAGCGGAGCTATCCCTGTCGCTGGCACCGGGAGAAATAGCTATCTATACCATTGAATAAAAAGTGATAACCATGATGCAACACTTGTTACGGACATATATTGTCGTATTTTTTTTCATTACAAGCACATTTACCGGCTTATATGCTCAATCGACCGTTGCACCCGTTGTACCCGACCGGCTGAGCCCGGCGGCATCGGTAAGTCTGATCGGATACCTGAATAAGCCGCTTGATGCCGCTTATGAAAACCGTATTCTTGCTCAGGATATCGAACGGCTCTTGGCCCCGTTTCGCGACCGCTCGGAAACCCACTGGTGGCAAAGCGAATTTTGGGGTAAATGGTTTACGTCTGCCATCCAAGCCTATCGTTACCATCCTACGGAGGCGTTACGCGCCAAGATAGATAGTGCAGCGTATGGTTTGCTTGCTACACAAACTGCGGACGGATACATCGGCAATTATGCCGTAACGCACCGGTTGCAGGAGTGGGACATTTGGGGGCGTAAATATTCGATGCTCGGCCTGCTGGCCTACTACGAGCTTACTGGCGAGCATACGTTTCTGCACGCTGTTAGCCGTATGGCAGATCATTTAATGGCAGAACTGGCCGAACGAAACGTACGCATTGTCACGCAGGGTAATTACCGAGGTATGGCCGCTAGCTCCGTACTGGAACCCATCGTATTACTTTATAAGTATACGGCAAAGCGGAAATACCTGGATTTTGCCGAGGCCATTGTGCAACAATGGGAAACTGCGGAAGGTCCCCAACTGATCAGCAAGTCTGCTGTTCCGGTTGCCAAACGATTTCCGTATGCCCGTGCGGCCAATTGGGTAACCCAGGGGCAGAAAGCCTATGAGATGATGTCATGTTATGAAGGCCTGGTAGAACTTTATCGCATCACGGGTAATCCGGTTTACAAAACCGCTGTAGAAAATACCTGGCAGAGCATCCGGGATACGGAGATAGATGTATTAGGTTCGGGTTCCGCATCGGAGTGCTGGTTTGACGGACGGCGTGCCACTCCGTATGCGGTAAAACATGCAGACGAAACCTGCGTTACCGCGACCTGGATTAAGTTAAACCAGCAGTTGCTTCGGCTTACCGGGGATGTCCGCTATGCCGAGGCCATTGAGCAGTCTTATTATAACAGCCTATTGGGCGCGATGAAGCCCGACGGATCCACCTGGAGTATGTATTCCCCTCAGGCAGGTGTGCGGCGTACCGGAAGCAACCAGTGCGAAATGGGGCTTAACTGCTGTGTTGCCAGTGGGCCTAGGGGTTTGTATACGCTGCCCTTTTTAATTGCCATGAGCGGTGACGAAGGCATTACGGTCAATTTCTATGAAGCGGGTGCTACTGCGATACGCTCACCCCGGGGGCAGGAAGTTCACCTGGAACAAACGTCCCGCTATCCATTGGAAGGCGAGGTGTCCATTCGGCTGGAAATACCGAAAGCCGAGAAGTTTACCGTTGCGTTGCGCATCCCTTCATGGAGCAAGCGGAGTGCAGTGAAAATCAACGGTATTTCATACCCTGTTGATCGGTCAGGTGCCTATCTCTCCATTAACCGGGATTGGAATAACAACGATCAGATTGAGCTCTCGCTTGATATGCGTAGTCAGTTGCATACCTGGGGAGAAGCCCCGGTGTATTTTGCTGTGCAACGGGGGCCATTGATGTTGGCACTCGATCGCCGATATAATGCAGGCATTGCCTTGGAGGAGGTCATTACACCGGTTCCGGATTCTTCAGGGTACTTCGTGCCGGTGACATCCATGCCAAATAAAGATTCGCTGTCTGCACCCCTTTTTGTCATACCCTGCGTAACGGGGCTTTGGCGGTTTGGTGAGGAAGAACTGCCAAAACCGGTGTATTTTACCCCGTACGCTCATGCTGGGGGTACATTTGATGAAAGGTCCCGATACCGCGTATGGCTTGAACAACTCATTGATCCAACGGAAACAGGATTGTAATCGCGGCTCATTGGTTGAGAAAGCCGCTGGTCCGAATGCTATTGGATACAGCGGTTTTTGTATTCGCCTTTTTATATTACGCAGGGAAGGACTATATTAGCCTCGTGGTAAAATCTTCCCTCGACGACGAAAAGAACCTGCTTATTCGATTGCGGGGAGGAGATGCAGCAGCTTTCGATCAATTGTATCGCAGCACGGTTAATCTGGTGTTTCGGCGTATCAAGCGGTTGGTGCATATCCATGCCGTGGCCGAAGAGCTTACCCAAGACGTATTTTATCAGATATGGAAGCAGCGGGAAAAAATCGACCCTTGCATTCCATTCCCATCCATCGCCTTGCGCACTGCCAAGAGCATTGCCATCAATTTCTATCAGAGAGCTATCCGTGAACATCAATTGAAAGAACAATTGGTTTCGGCGGGATCTGCAGCGTACAATCCGTTGGAAGAGGAGATCGATTTCAATGAAACCCGGGAACTGTTGGAGGGAGCCATTGCCAAGCTGCCACCGCAGCGACAGCGGGTATTCAATTTATGTAAGATCCAAGGAAAAACGTATGAATTTGCTGCAGCTGAGTTGGGTGTGTCTGTAGGAACAATTAAAGACCATATGGCCAAGGCCATGCGTTTCCTTAAAGAAGAGTTGATCTCCCGATCTGGCAAGGCCCCCTTATATGCCGTTTTAGTGGTACTGTTATTCCGATGAAAAAAAATTTCGGGCTGAACATAGATTTCCTGTCCGCCGTTTGAATGTACTATAAAGGGGTAACCAATATGACTCGTGACATCGAACGGATTTATCAACAGTTTCTGGATGGCTGCTGCCCGCGGGAAGATACGATCCGGTTATTGGAATATTTTAAAACGGAGCCGGGCCACGCCGATATGGTTGCGCTCATTGAACGGGAGCTGGATAAGCCGGTTTCTGCGGCCGAAAATGAGCCTGTCGAAGGGTTTTCCGGGGAGTTGGAGCTGGAGAGTCTGCATCGCCGCATCGGTTTCCCTACCGTGAAAATACGCAGGGTGCGTCGTTGGCTGCCCTATACCGCCGCAGCTATTCTTGCCGCGGCAGTGGGTGCTTGGCTATTATTCGGCGATCAAATCAATCTAACATCTGAATTCGTCAATCAAAAGCCAGCAGATATTGCACCCGGGGGCAACCGGGCAACTTTAACGCTGGCCGACGGCAGCGTTATCGATCTGAGTGAAGAACAAGAAGGGATTATCATCAGCAACGACAATATTACCTATTCTGACGGGTCTAAGGAAATCGTCAACCTGCAATCAAAAATCGGTAATCTATCGGTCTCTACTCCGAAAGGGGGAACCTACCAACTGACACTGCCTGACGGCAGCAAAGTTTGGCTCAATGCTGCCTCCACGCTTCACTATGTGTCGCATTTTTCGGATACCGATCGCGTCGTCGAAGTCACGGGCGAAGCCTATTTTTCTATTACCAAAGACGAGCACAAGCCATTTAAGGTCGTCACTGCGGGACAGGAAATACAAGTGCTTGGAACCGAGTTCAATGTCTCGGCTTACGCCGAGGATGATGAAATCAAGACCACCTTGGTAAACGGAAGTGTGCGTGTAAAACCAACAATTGGCTACCACCAATCTCCCATTACCATCAAGCCCGGTGGCCAAGTTACTACACGTGGGACAGCAGTCGATGTACGGGAGGTAGACACTGAACTTTACACGGCGTGGAAGGATGGTTATTTCTATTTCAAGAAAACACCGCTTGACGACATTCTGCGGCAGGCCGCGAGGTGGTATGATATCGACATTGTATACATAAAAGGTATACCAAAAGAAACCTTCAGTGGAGACATCAAGCGGGATGTTTCACTGCGGGGGCTACTCGAAATTTTGCAGCTATCCACCATTAACGCTACGTTGGAGGGAAGGACATTGATCGTACATAAATGAATACGGAATACGCACAACCAATTTCATAACTTAAAATTTGACGAATATGGGAAAAACTAAAACTTAACGCTGAGAAATGAACAAGGGAAGTGCAGCGAACACCTCCCTCCAGTTCAGACAGTACCTTTAATAAACCGAGTGTAAAATCAGTTTTTTTACTATCTAAACGTACAAACGTAATGATAAATTATGATTTTTCCCCGTTGGGGGAGAAAAAGATACCGATTCCCGGTACCAGCCAATTAGTTCGGATCATGAAGTTGACTTCCTTGCTGCTCATTGTTTTTTGCGTGCATCTCAGTGGAGCTACGCGCTCGCAGACCGTTAGCCTAGATGCCAAAAACCAGTCTCTTGGAAGTGTCCTTCGAGTCATAAAAAAGCAGACAAATCTAGCCGTGGTTTATAATGACCGCTTGGTGGATACGGATAAGAAGGTTTCCATACACGTCGAAAATACGCCATTAACGAAGACGCTAGAAACGTTGTTAAGTCCGCTTTCTTTGACCTATCACATTACCGAGAATACCATCGTAATTATGTCACTTCAGGGGAAGGAAGCAACAGCGTTTCGGGAGACAGCATTGCAGCAACAGACAGTTACGGGAAAGGTCACAGATGAAGCGGGGAATCCGCTGGAAGGAGTAACGGTTTCAATAAAAGGAACTTCCAACGCGATTACGACCGACGATGAGGGCAACTATCGGTTGTCTATTGAAACACCGGATGCGACATTGGTATTTAGTATGGTGGGCTACGGAATGATCGAGCAGGAGCTTGCCGGTCGTGCTACGGTCAATGTCTCGATGAAAGCCGTGGTAAGCGACCTCGACGAAGTAGTGGTCGTGGGCTATGGTACACAGCGCAAATTGGACATCATAGGGTCTGTAGCGACGGTTGATGCAGCCGAACTGACAAAAACACCGGTGGCCCAGGTATCCAATATGCTGGCGGGACGTGTGCCGGGGTTGACTGCTATTCAGGGAAGCGGTCTCCCGGGAGGGGATGCCTCAGCGCTTCGTATACGTGGTTTTGGTGAGCCGCTCATACTCATCGACAACGTAGAAGGTAATATCAATGCAATAGACCAGAACGAAATTGAATCCATTACATTTTTAAAAGATGCTTCTGCTGCGGTTTACGGTTCGAGGGCAGGAAACGGTGTAATCCTCATTACCACAAAGAGAGGGAGCGGCGGCGCACCCACAATTACTTTTTCACAAAGTGCAGCGTTTCAATCCGTTACAAATATGCTGACACCGGCAAGTTCCGGACAAAATGCCGAGTTAATCCGTGAGGCCCACCTTCAATTAGGCCTGCCGGAAGAAACGGTGCGTTTCCGCCAGGAAGAGGTTGACTTGTTCTATAGCGGTACAAACCCCGATTATCCAAATACCGATTGGATGGACGTTGTCACACGTAAGCACGCGCCCCAACAGCAGTATAACTTGTCGGTTAGGGGAGGAACGGAAAAGGTGAAATATTATGGATTTATAGGTACACTGAATCAACAGTCTCTGTTTAAAAAGAACGGCGGTGAATACCTCCGCTATAATCTCCGATCAAATGTGGATGTCCGCATCAACAACGACCTGGATTTTCGGATCGATTTATCATCCGCCATTGAAAACCGGAATTTCCCATGGCGGGACAACGAGCGAGAAAATTCGGTTTGGGTAGACTTCTGGAATACCGAACCTTTTTATCCCGCGCAGTTACCCGATCCAACCAAAATACCGTATGCCAACGGCGCGGGGACGGGAGGAGTGCATGTCACGTCAAACAGTGAAATATCAGGCTACCGTAAAACCAACAGTCAGAACCTGTTTGGTACGATGGAACTGAATTATCGGGTACCGGTGGTGGAGGGGCTTTCCCTGAGGGCTTTTGGCAACTATCGGCAGGATTATTCTTTCGCGAAGGTTTTCGAACGCTTGGTGGATACGTGGACCTATAACCACGAAAGTGATATCTACACGCCCATGGGAGGGGCTAATAATCCTCGGCTTACCCACTATGACAGCAAAAGTAGGGTATTGACCGGTCAATTTTATGTCAACTATAACCGTAAGTTTCAGGAGCTGCACGATGTGTCGGGAATGTTGCTCTATGAGGTAATAGATTATGCGTCTGACAATATTTCGGCCGGTAGAGATAACTTTATTACCCCGGTGGTGGATTACCTGTTTGCCGGGGGCGTAAATGCCCAGCGTGCAAATGGAAGCGCGTGGGAAATGGGCAGACAGAGTTATGTGGGCAGGTTGAATTACGGATACGATAATCGTTATCTGATTGAGGCAACCTTCCGTGTGGACGAGTCAGCCAAGTTTTCCGAAGATGGCCGAAGAGGCGTTTTCCCCAGTGTCTCGCTGGGATGGCATATTGCTAACGAACCGTTCTTTCGGAATGCCAAGCATACGGTAGAACTGCTAAAATACCGTTTAACATTCAGCCAGACGGGCAATGACAATGTCGGTAATTTCCAGTATCTATCGGGGTATAATTTTGGATCAAACTATGTGTTTGGAAGCCAGACCCAGCCTGGTATCGTCGAGACCGGGATGGCCAATCCTTTATTGACTTGGGAAGAAATGACCATTTACAATACCGGGATAGACTTCCGGTTGAAAAATGGTCTTATTTACGGTAATGTGGATGCATTCTATCGCCTGCGTGAAAAAATACCGGGTTCGCGGTGGAATTCGCTGCCGTCCACATTTGGCGCAGCACTACCTACCGAGAATATTAACAGCACGACCTCCCGCGGCGTTGAGGTGCTGATTGGGCACGAAGGGCGGGCTAATAATCTGTTTTGGGATGTAAAGCTGAATGTGGGTTGGAATAGGGAAAAATGGAAGTACTACGACGAGCCTGCGTATGACGACCCAGACCAGGTACGCGTTTCCAAGCTCACGGACAGGTGGACCGATGTTGTGTTTGGCTACCAGTCTGCAGGACTATTTACGTCTTATGACGAAATACAGGCTCTTGACTACGTCTATGATGAAGATACCGGCAACGCTTCGCTTAAGCCCGGCGACATACGCTTCATGGATACAAATGGCGATGGTCTGCTGAACTGGCGGGATCAGGTAGTGATCGGTAACGGAACTTTTCCACGATGGACAGGAGGATTGAACCTGAACGTGGGATATAAAGGATTTGATGTTGCTGTTCTGCTTCAAGGTGCGTTCTTTTTTTATCAGCACCTGAATCTCAAGCGTGGTCTGGTTTATCCCGAATTGATGTACAATGAACGTTGGTCAGACGCCAACAACCGCGCAGACGCATTGATTCCACGATTGGGTGGGGCAAATTCCAATACGATGCCTTCTGATTTTAATTTTGTAGCAGCCGATTACCTCCGCCTGAAGACGTTATCCATTGGTTACCGCATTGACGAGCGATATCTGCAGCGCCTTCGGCTCCGAGGGCTACGGATACAGCTATCTGGCCTGAACCTTTTTACGTTCAGCAAAATGAACCGGTATGATCTGGATCCGGAGGCACCCAGTGGTTATGGGGGGTACTACTACCCGCAAATGAAGACGTTGAGTTTTGGTGTTAATCTGACCTTATAATAAAAGCCTTGCAATGATGAAAAAATATCCGATAACAAAATTTAGATACGCAGCAGTTGCCGCTGTGATGTTGACGATCGTAGCTGGTTGCAGTAAATCGGTACTGGATAAAAAACCATTGGACATCATTTCGGATGCGGTGGTGTGGTCCGATCCGAAGCTGATCGATGCTTACCTGAACCAGTGCTACGCAGAGATGAGCTTTTATCATGAAATGCCCTATGGAGCCAGTCAAGACTGGTTTGATCCGGTCATGGCGTCAACTTTTGCTGACGAAGCGATGTCGGCATGGACACCTACCCCGCGATCGCATTGGATCAATGTATCGGGAGGCGTGTACGAGTATTGGTCATACCCTACTGTACGTCGATTAAACGTATTTATCGAAAAACTGGGTACGGCCGATATCGACGAAACACTGAAAAACCGATATAGCGCCGAAGCACGATTCCTGCGTGCATTCTCCTACTTTAATATGGTGAAGCGGTACGGTGGTGTACCGTTGATTACTAAACCGCAGCAATTGGATGATCCGGAAGAGGAACTATATCCCAACCGTGCGACAGAAGAAGAGATTTATGATTTTATCATTGCCGAGCTGGACGAGCTGCAAAGCAGTTTGCCGGATGATGTTGGCGGTGTTGTACCCGGCAGGCCTACGCTGTTTGCTGCCTTAGCCCTGAAAAGCCGGGTGGCCATGTATGCTGCAAGTATTGCACAGTGGGGTACAGTAATGGCAGGTGGGGTAGTCGGTATAAATGCTGCACGGGCGAATGACTTCTGGACCAAAAGCTATCAGGCGTCACGCGATATCATCACGAGTGCAAAGTTCAGCCTCTTCGCAAAATACGAAGATAAAACAGAGAATTTTCGTAAACTTTTTCTCGAAAAGGACAATGTGGAGGTGATATTTGCCGAGAAATTCACCGGTATCACCGGGCGGGGACACTCTTGGGACATGTGGCAAAATCCATTCTCCTACAATGTGTGGGCGGGAGGCCAGCAATCATCTGTCTTTCTGGAGATGGTCGAGTCGTTTGAAAATACGGATGGTTCCTCTCCCATTGTCGATCGGCAAAAGGTCGCATCCGGACACCTGTTTACGCTAGATGAATTATGGGGAAAGAAAGATCCACGCTTCAGGGCTTCCGTCTATACACACGGCACTTCATGGCTTGGCGAGACATTGGACTACCACGATGCCATTCTGATGCCGGATGGATCTTGGAACTCAGTGGGTGCATTCCGCGGCGTGAATGCGCGGTCACGGAGTGTTGGTCGACCGACGCCGTTCGGTATTTTGAAGTACCTTGATGAAGGGAAAGGCATTATCCCCGAACGGTATTACTCCGATACGGATTACATCATTTTCAGACTCGGTGAGATCTACCTGAATTATGCAGAAGCAGCCTTTGAACTCGGACATAACAGCGATGCTCTTTGGGCAATCAATGAGATACGCCACCGCGCTGGCATGCCGGCGCTTGAAGAGGTAACTAGGTCAGCCATACGGCAAGAGCGTAAGATAGAGCTTGCTTTTGAAGGTAATCGGTACTTTGATCTGCGCCGTTGGAGAACGGCAACGACCGAATTGTCAAGTAACTATTCGGGGTTGCGGTTTATTATCGACGGCCCCTCGATCCAGGAAGGCCAGTATGATCCATTGACGCATAAATTTAGGCTATACGTGGTGGAGAATGTTCTTGGAACGCCTACCCCGGTTTTTGCAGCGCGTAATTATTACTTGCCGATCTCGCTAAGCAGGACATCGGCTAATCCCAAGTTAGTAGAAAACCCCGGATATCAATAAATCAGGTAGCAATGAAACCTGCACGAGCCGTAGGCGAATGCATGCTCCATCAGCGCTAAATGCAAGAGTGTCGATGAAAATGCAGGTTTCATGAGTCCGTTAAGAAAAATTATTTTCGAATGAAATATTTCAACAGGTTACATTGGATCATTTTTTTGGCTCTTTTCGCTTCGTGCGGAGAGCAACATACGCGGCAGCAAGGCAATGCCGAGGATTGGATCGTCGCAGCATATTATTTCCCAAATTATCATACCGGAGATCCCCGGAATGAACAGCAAAAGGGTGCCGGCTGGTCCGAATGGGAGTTGGTAAAGCAAGCGAAACCCCGCTTTGAAGGCCATCGGCAACCCTTGGTTCCCGAGTGGGGATACCTCGATGAGAAAGACCCGGAAGTCATGGCAAAAAAAATTGACGCGGCGACCGATCATGGAATTAATTGCTTCATTTTTGATTGGTACATGTTTGAAGATGGTCCCTTTCTGAACCACTGCCTGGATAGTGGATTTTTGAAGGCTCGTAATGTAGCAGACATCGATTTTGCATTGATGTGGGCTAATCACGATTGGGTGGATATCCACCCCTATAAGCTGGGCGATGAGCAGCGCATCCTTTACCCCGGTAAGGTGTCCCCAGAGCGGTTTGAGGAAATCGGAGATTTCCTCATCGAGCACTACTTCCGGCAACCCAACTACCTGAAGATCGACGGTAAGCCCTATTTTTCGGTATACGATATCCAACGGTTTGTTGAAGGGTTCGGTAGCCGGGAAGCTGCAAAAGCGGCTATGGATCGCTTGCGTGAAAAAGCCGTTGCTGCCGGACTGGGCGGAGTGCATTGGAATTTGGTGGCATGGGGTAGCCCAATCTTGCCGGGCGAAGTGGTTCCGGAAGACACCCCGGCACTGATCAGTCAATTGGGTTTTGACTCCTCTACGTCGTATGTCTGGATTCATCACGTTCATTTACCGGATACAAGCACGGATTATAACTACGTGCGCGATCGGTATTTTGAACATTGGGACGACGCACGTCAGGAGTATCCGGTACAGTACATTCCGAATGTAACCATGGGCTGGGATTCGAGTCCCAGATGCCATCCGAGTTCGACTTGGACCAGCACGGGTTACCCATTTATGAATACAATCGGAAACAATACGCCAGACAATTTCAGAACCGCACTCCGCCTGACCAAGGAACGGGTGGAGGCACACCCTTCGTCGCTCAAGTTCCTAAACATTAATTGCTGGAATGAATGGACGGAGGGAAGTTACCTGGAGCCCGATACGGTAAACGGCATGGCGTACCTACAAGCAGTGAAGGATGTGTTTGGAGAAGATTAGCATGAGATACATCCCGTTTAGCCTTATTTTGTCTAGCGTACTAGCTTCCTGCTCGGTACAGCATACTCGTTTAGCGGATGAATTTAGGAACCCTGCGATGGCCTCTCGGCCAAATCTGAACATACATGGCCTTCCCAGTGGAACTGGTGAACAGGAAGCCATTCTCGCCGAATACCTGGCAAATGGATATGGAGGGATGGCGACGAATGCAAACTGGACAGACGGTTACCTGAAGGACGAAACAGAGATGAAGTCGCTGTTTGATTTTGCAGCCCGGGCATGCCGTAAGGGGATGAACGTTTGGCTGTACGATGAAAACTGGTATCCTTCGGGTATGGCCGGAGGATACATCCTTGAGGAACATCCCGAATGGGAAGCGGAAGGTTTGTTTTTTCGGGATAGTGTGATAACCGGCCCGCGTCGGGTCGAGCTGTCATTGCTTCCCGGCAAGCTGATGATGTTAAAGGGTATTCCCATAGTGGATGGCGTAAGCCACTTGGACCGCGCCGTAGCTATCAGTGGATTGGTAGAAAACGGTGCACTGCATTGGGAGGTGCCACCCGGTACATGGAACGTAGTACAGGTGGCAACCAACGTTCTTCGGGAAGGTTTCCAAGCGGGTACAGACAGAGGAGGCAAAGTGCGCTACTACCCGAGTTTGCTCATGCCCGAAGTGGGGGAGCGTTTCATCGAACTCACACATAAGCGTTATGCTGAGGTGTTAGGCAAGGAGTTGGGACACCTGTTTTATGCGACATTTACAGACGAACCCTCATCGATGGCACATTCGTTCGAAAATCTCGGATACGGGGTATACCCTTGGAAGCAAAATGTATCGGATACACTGCTCGCACGGTTTCACTGGCATCTCAACGAGAAACTGACCGATATTTTGCTTGACAGTGGAAGCGAAGGACAACGCTTACGTTATCAGTATTTCAGTGTGATACGCGATTTGATGCGTGACAACTACTTCAAAGCAATCAAGACCTATTGTGCCACTCAGGGCATTAAATCTAGTGGTCACCTGTTGCTGGAAGAGTCGTTGCCGATACAGGTATTGCTGTATGGCGATATCATGGCTTGTTTTCGGGAGATGGATATACCGGGAATCGATGTGCTGACCGCTATGCCTGAATTTACACGCCGTTATCTTTATTCCGCACGCTTAGCGGCATCGGTTGCTGAACTCAATGGCGGAACCGAAGTAATGTCGGAGATCTGTCCTGTGGCTGATCCACCGTATCGCAACGGTAAGGAGGCTTCGACAATCGAAGCAAAAGGTACCGTAAACCGGCAGCTTATAGGCGGTGTAACACGCTTTAACAACTACCTGAGGCTGGAGCACGCTTCTCAAGAAGAAAAGTATGCTTTTAATACGTATGTGGCCCGCTTAAGCACAATGCTGAACCGGGGTCATCGTGCGGCCAAGGTTGCTGTACTGTATCCCATAGAAACCTTATGGACAAAATCGAGGCCGGTGCCTGCCTGGAATAAAGGATGGGACGATATGGCGGGTGGGAGCCGGGAGGTTGTCGAGGCCGCGGCCGTGTTTGATCGTGTTTCGGAACACCTATATGATCATCACTGGGAATTTAGCTACTTGGATATGAAGGGGCTGGTCAGTGCAACCATACGCGACGGTAAACTTCATCAGGGTGACCTATCGTGGGAAGTGCTTATATTACCGCAGGTTGAAACCATCTCCGTTGAGGCACTGCGGGTAATCAGCACGTTTGTCCAAGCGGGAGGCAAGGTGATCGCAGTTGGCGGGTTGCCCAAAAATTCGGATGTAGATTTTCCGTCTGACCAGGTCTTGCAGTTGTCGAGTTCTCTTTTTTCCGCACAGGAGCCGCATGCGGAAAAATCCACCTACCTGCCCGCCTACGATAGACAGCTGTTTGAAGAAGCGCTGTCAGCGGTGCTGACCCGCGACTATACGATTGAACCCCGGAATGCGCCCGTGTTAGCTAGCTATAAAAGACGAGACGGCAGTGATATATTGCTCCTGGCCAATGATAGCGACAAGCCACAGGAGTGTGCCGTCACGTTTGCCTCCGGAAGAAATTTTTCACTGTGGGATCCAAACAGCGGAGAGGTCAGAAAAATAACAAACCCGATGACGCTTACACTAGCGGCATACGATGCCGTAGTAATTAGAAAAGTAGATTGATCGATCACTAATAGGAGGAGATATGTTTTTTAAAAGGAATTGCTATGTACTAAAAGGGGGTATACTGGCAGCTTGCTTGGTATGTTGCTGCTTAATGGCGTGCAAGAATAAAGATTCTCAGCCCGAGAAAGAAGAACCGCAGGTTGACATACCCGAGGGTAAAGTACAGGTGGGGGTATATTATTTTCCGAACTGGGGGCCTGTATTTCGTTCGGAATGGCCGTTGATCCGTGATGCGAAGCCACGGTTTACGGGTCATAAGCAGCCCAAAAAGCCTTTATGGGGTTTTGAGAATGAGGAAGACCCAGCAGTCATGGCCAAGAAGATCGACGTTGCCAGCCAGCATGGTGTAGATGCATTTATTTTTTGCTGGTATTATTTTGATCCGCCGACACTGGAACATCCGGGCGGTAAATACCTTTCGGAGGCTCTGGAGAATGGCTTTATGCAGGCGCCGAATGCAGGAGATGTCAGCTTTGCGCTGATGTGGGCTAATCACGATGTTGGCGAGATGAAAGGAGCCATACAACCTGAGACTTTTGAGGAAATGACAGATTATATTGTCGAACGGTACTTCAAACATCCGGCGTATTGGAAAGTTGATGGGTGTCCTTACTTTTCGATCTATGAGTTCGATACCTTCCTGAAGATATTTAACGGCAATGTAGCGTCAGCCCGTCATGCCTTGGAACGATTCAGGGAAAAGGTAAAAGCAGCCGGTTTCCCGGATTTACATCTGAATCTGGTATTATGGGGGCTGAAGGGTGAATTATTGACCAAAGCGTTTGAGATAACAACGGTTAACAGCACCACCTCTTATGTTTGGATACATCACAACGCACTGCAGGGGTTTCCGACGGCTCAATATGATGCAGAGGCACATAAATATTTTAATAGCGTTGCGTATGGTGGAGCGTCAAACGGGCTTGAAAACCCCGCTAATACCCTGCCTGTGCCTTACTATCCTAACGTTACCATGGGGTGGGATTCCTCGCCTCGCACGCGCAATGCGGATGGATGGAACGAACGGAGAGACTATCCGTTTGGTGCTGTTATGGTAAACAACACGCCGTATGCATTTAAAAAGGCGCTGGCCAAAGCAAAAGGACTGGCACTTCAACACGAAGAACAGCATCGTATACTAACTGTGAACGCCTGGAATGAATGGGGCGAAGGTAGTTACCTTGAACCGGATGAGGAGTACGGGTTTAAGTACCTGGAGGCACTGGCAGAGGTATTCCGTTAGTAAATCAAAACCGTAGCTTGTCCGTCGTTTGATTATCGATTGTGCCGGAACACTTCATCCAAACTTTCGAAAATTGCACGCTTGGCTTTTTCCAATTCAGTTTTGCTATGCGCTGCGGATACAAAGCCTACTTCGTAGCCCGAAGGACCGAGGTAGACCCCCCGATTGAGTAATTCACGGTGGAATACTTTGTAAAGCTCCATGCTGCCGTGATCGATATCTCCTGCAGTACGGACAGTAGTCTGACTGGTAAATGCAAACCAGAAAATGGAGCCCACGTTCACTAAGTTGACTTTGTAATTTTTAGCGGCAGCATAGCGCTGGATAGCTTCTACAAATTCTGCTGTTTTCTGGTTGAGGTTTTTGTAAAACCCGCTGCTGCGCAGCTCGGTAAGCTGGGCGATTCCCGCGGCCATAGCAACCGGATTGCCCGACAATGTACCTGCCTGATAGACCCCTCCATCCGGAGAGATATGGCTCATCAGCACTGCCGAGGCGCCATAAGCGCCCACAGGCATACCTCCCCCGATGATCTTACCATAGGTGAGGATGTCGGGTTGGACATCGTAATGGGCAGCTGCCCCCTCAAAGCCCAGCCGGAAGCCGGTAATCACTTCATCAAAAATGAGAAGAGTGCCGTTTTCTTTTGTGATGTTGCGGAGAAAATGAATGTATTCGTGTTCTTGGATGAGCAAGCCGTTATTGGCAGGAATTCCTTCGATGATGACGGCTGCGATCTGTCCCTTGAATTCCGAAAAGGCAGTTTCCACAGCTGCCTGGTCTGCTAAGGGAATCACCAAGGTCTCATCTGCAAACGCCTTAGGCACCCCGGCTGAGGAAGTCTCACCAAAGGTAACCAAACCCGATCCGGCTTTAACCAACAGGGAATCAGAATGACCGTGGTAGCAGCCATCAAATTTGATGATTTTATCACGCCCGGTATAACCACGTGCCAACCGGATCGCAGACATCACCGCCTCCGTGCCGGAACTGACGAAGCGGAGTTTCTCGATGTACCGATTGTGCTTGAGGATCAGCTCAGCCAATTCATTTTCCAATGCCGTAGGCGCACCAAAACTCAGACCTTTTTCCAACGTCTTGGTTACTTTTTCCCGTATTTTAGGATGGTTGTGACCTAAGATCAGCGGCCCCCAGGAGCAACAGAAGTCGATGAATTGATTTCCATCTGCATCCCACAGAAAGCAGCCGTCGCCCCGTTCGATGAACAACGGGGTACCGTGTACGGATTTAAATGCCCTAACCGGCGAGTTTACACCCCCCGGGAAATATTGTTTTGCTTTTTCGTAGAGTTCAGCAGACTTTTCCCTCGAAATATCACCCTTTTTTCCCGATCCAGCGGCACGCTGTTCATCATTGCCGGTAAAAGCTTTTTTTAACGCATCTAACATGCTTCGTAACGCTAAAAACTAAAATCTAATAATATACTATCATCAATGTCTCGTACTTCGTATCTCGTACTTCGTACCTTATACCTCGTACTTCCTACAACCATCCCTTTTCCAATACTTCTTTGGCGTGGTAGGTAAGAATCGCCGTAGCACCAGCCCGCCGTATTCCCAGCAGGACCTCCATCGTGGCGCGCTGCTCATCCAACCAGCCATTACGGGCCGATGCTTTGATCATAGCGTATTCCCCACTTACGTTATAGGCTGCGATAGGCAGGTCAAATTGATCGTGCAGGAGTTTGATGACATCCAGATACGGCAATGCGGGTTTCACCATCAGGAAATCCGCTCCTTCCTGTGTGTCCAGTGCTGCTTCAACCAATGCTTCGCGTTGGTTTGCCGGATTCATCTGGTATGTCTTTTTGTCGCCATGTTTCGGAGCCGAATTGAGCGCATCGCGGAATGGGCCATAGAATGCACTTGCGTATTTCGCTGTATAGGACATGAGTGATACATGGGAGAACCCCGCTTGGTCCAGCTCCCCACGTATATAGCCGATCCGTCCGTCCATCATGTCGGAAGGTGCAATGATGTCCGCGCCGGCCTGGGCGTGAGTTACCGCCATTTTGCCTAAGATTTCGAGTGTTTCGTCATTGAGGATTTCGCCGTTTTCAACAATGCCATCGTGGCCGTCGCTGCTATATGGGTCCATTGCGACGTCGGTAACTACACACGCCTCGGGGAAATTTTTTTTCACTTCGGCAATCGTACGAAGGTACAAGCTGTTTTCCCGCGTTGCTTCGGTAGCGTATTTATCTTTTAGGGCTTCTTCAATGTTGGGGAACAGGTCAAAAGCACGGAGCCCCAGCTTCATGCATGTTTCCACCTCACGGAGCAGGTTATCAAGTGAGTAGCGGAAAATACCCGGCATTGAACTCACTTCCGACTTTATGTGATTACCTTCAATGACAAACAGGGGGAAAATCAGGTTGGCAGCAGTCAGGTGTGTCTCCTGTACCATATCACGTACTACCGCAGATTTGCGGTTCCTTCTGGGTCTTCTTAGCATCTGTTAACAATAAAAATCTGTGCGTATCCGCTGAATTCGTTTCATCGGTTTCCCTCCTTCAATAATCCAGTCCGAACACAGCTTCTGCTAACCCGATTTCATCCGGTGAATAAGGAAGCGTATAAGACAGGCCCAATTCTTCGATTTTCCTGGCAGTGGAACGACCGATACAGATGATTTTCTGACCGGGATCAACTAAGTTGTCGGCAAAATAGGCCTCTACATTAGAAGGACTGGTGAAAATCAGCACGTCCGCATTGGATTTGGAAACGTTCGTATCGACTTGGGTTTGATAAACCGGGAGATTAATCACCTTGGTGTCGGCCGTCAGTGATTGTTGGATGGTCTCCAATGAATCTTTTGCCCGTGGAATCAAGACTGTGGTTCCGGCTGCAATGTTTGCAAATTCACCCGCGATTTGCTCCATGTTAATGCCCAACCGCTCACCAGAAAAATCAGGTGCATGGCCAAACTGGCGCAACATTTCCTCGGAGCCTCTGCCAATCACGGCAAATTTTGTCCGCTTACTCAGCCTGGGTTCCAGACGGAAGAAGTTTTCTATGCCGTTTTTGCTGCCAAAAAATATCCAGTCGACGTATTTGAGGATATAAGGATCCAGTTTATTGATGATGGGGAATATCCGGATCAGGGAACGGCCTTCCACCGCAATGCCGCGGGCGGTCATTGCGCGGTAAAAATAGTTCGACTCGCTGACATCCCGTGTGATAAAAACGTTAGAAGGCAGTTTGCGGTTTTTATCGAACTTATTAGCGATCCGTTCGGCCAGCCCATCGGTGCTTTCTGCGGATAGGTATAGCCGGTCTGGAAATTCTTCGTCGCTGTCGGCTTTGGATGTCCATACCTCGTATTTGCCATCTTGTTTGCGACAGTAACAGCCCAGTGGAGCATGGCAGCCGGCGTCAAACCGATTTAGGACCTCGCGCTCCACGGCAATGGTTTCTGCTACCCCGGCGTCATTGATCAATTGCAGGATATCGTACAAATCTTTGTCGCTTTCTTTGATCTGTATCGCTAGCACACCTTGAGCCGGTGCAGGGATGATCTCAACCGGGGGGAGTTCTTCTACATGGAAATCACTGAGATCTACCCCGACCCGGGTGATCCCAGCCTTGGCCAGCATAATGGCATCAAAATTCTCATTCCGGAGTTTTTCGATGCGTGTTAATACATTGCCACGCAGGTCATCGAATTCAAGATCCGGCCGCATGGCTAGCAGCTGTGCCTTTCTGCGATTGGATGACGTACCTACCGTTGCATTGTGTTTCAGTGTAAGTCTTTTTTTGAGATCAACGCAATCGGTATGGACAATGAGTAATTCGGAAGGATCTTCACGGGAAGTCACGGCGGCAATGATCAATCCTTCCGGCTGTACCGTTGGCAGGTCCTTGTGTGAATGTACGGCAATATCGATCCCCCCGGTTAGCAGCTCCTCTTCCAATTCTTTCGTGAAAAAGCCTTTACCCTCTAATTTGTCCAAACGCAAATGCTGTACAATATCTCCCTGGGTTTTGATAACCTTCAGTTCAGCCTGGATGCCAATATCCGCCAGTTTACTTTTTACATAATTGGCTTGCCACAAAGCAAGTTCGCTGCCCCGTGTACCGATAATCAGTACACGGTCTACTGTTTTTGTGCGCTTTTTGGCGATTTCCGTCAAGGGTTCCTCAATTAGCATAGACAAACTTAGATAAATTATTGATATGGATCAATACACTTTTGGTATCCATAAGACCACTCCGTTAAGTTAGCTTTTCTATGCAATTTTATTGGTTTGCATACAAAAGGAATTGAAAAATTCATGAAGAACAATGGAAAATTAGCGGAAAATTTTAATTGAGATCGGAGCTATTGGTTTTGACCAGAATATCCTTGGCCATCACCATGGGCACCTTGATGTATTTTTTTTCCATGTAGTCAATTACCTTCTCGAGCACCATTCTTGAATTTGCATCCAACGCATTTACTTCCGTGGCGAAGACTTCGTTGAGCGCGAATGAGCGTATTTCTTTTACCTTTTCAGGGACTTCACGCATAGCCAACTCTACGCGCCGCTGTTTGAGTATGGGAAGGAACTCACGGATATTGTCGGCGATGATCCGCTCTGCATGGGCAAGCTCATCATAGCGTTGCTGCAGGTTTTTGGAAGCGATGGCCTGTAGGCCGCTTACTTCTATGTAGTGTATGGGGTGGTGCTGCAGTACTTCAGCATGTACATCATTGGGAATGGCAAGATCCACAATCACCTTTTTATCGGTCTCCCCATTGAGCAACGATTGATACAACTCCGTGTCCACAATTGCTTCGGGGGCTCCGGTGCAGGTAATCAGAATGTCAAACCCTCCTTTGTATCGGGGCAGTTCGCTCAACGGATAGGCTTGGGCATTCAGCTCCTTACTCAAAGCCCGGGCGTTTTCCAGTGTCCGATTGAATATGGTAAAATTGGAAAAACGGTGTTTCTGCAAATACTTAGCAAAGTTCTGGTTGGTTTCTCCGGCTCCGATGATGAGAATACGGGGGTTTTCATGCAATTTAATTTCCCGCAATTTGCGGTAGGCCAGTGAAACAACAGAAACCGGATTACGGGAGATGTGCGTATGCGTATATACTTCTTTGGCGGTTTTGACCAATCGATCCATTACCAACCGCAAAAAATCTCCGGTAAATCCGCTCGCACGGCAGCGTTCGTAAGCCTTACGGACCTGGGCAAGGATTTCTTTTTCGCCAACAACCAGGCTTTCCAGGGAGCAGGACATCCGTAATAAATGATTCAGTGCATCCATACCCTCGTAGGTAGTTACCTGACCGAGGAAGCACTCCAACCGTTCAGAAGGTACACAGAAATTCAGCTTATGCATAAATTCCTTGATGAACTCTGGCTTCAGCTCATGTGCCCCATAAAACACAAATTCCACACGGTTACACGTGCCGACATAAAAAATTTCGGGAATATCAAAGCTGTGTTTAAGATTGATTAACCGGCTTTCCAGCTCCTCATTACAGATAACCAGATTACCTAAATCTTTCAAATCCACATGTTTGTGGGTGAATGCTATGACTTTGAGATTCTTCAAGGCTGTCTATATTCCACTAATTTTCGGAAACAAAAGTACAACATCTCTGTGCAGAGGTCTGTCAGAAATGTGTAAAACACAGATATTTAGAATGTTTATAAATTAGACTGCAATTCTTGTTGTTTCCACCTGTTTTATATCACGATTTTACTGTTATCTTTGCCAGGGGGGATGATCCCTGCTTTTACAAACCTTGGATATTGAACCATTACGAAACCTACGCGATGAAGCGTAGGTTCCACGAGACAGTTTAAGAACATGAAACATAACGCAAGCAAGTCATTGGCCTTTGTTGCCGCAATCGTAGGAATGTCAGCCTGTAATCCACCACAGGAACAATCGGCCCATCAAGCTTCAACGGCTGAATTGACCGTATCGCCCGCCGATTTTGAGGCGGAGATTAACGGAGATTCGGTGCATTTATACACCCTTACAAACGGTAAGACGACAGCGGCTATTACCAATTACGGTGCGCGTGTTATCAGTCTCCATGTACCTGATAAAAGTGGAAATTTGGTAGATGTGGTGCTGGGTTATAAAGATTTGGCTTCTTACCGGAAACCGGGCGAAGGATTTTATGGAGCTGTTGTGGGCAGGTATGGCAACCGTATTGCCAAAGGACGGTTTGAGTTGGACGGCCAAAGTTATCAATTGGAACTCAACGACGGGCCCAATACACTGCATGGAGGCACCAATGGGTTTTTCGGGAAGGTGTGGGAAGTAAAACATGTGACCGATAGCAGCCTGGAGCTGCAATATATATCGCCCGACGGTGATGCGGGGTATCCCGGCAAGCTAGATGCAACCGTCATCTATACGCTTACTTCGGATAATGGTTTGGATATCACATATCGAGCCAGTACCGACAAACCGACGGTAGTTAACCTTACCAACCACGCATATTTCAATCTCAGTGGCGAAGGCGACAGTACCATTTTGGATCACCTGCTTACCATTCGCGCAGACGGTTATACACCCGTGGATGAAACCCTTATACCGACGGGAGAGATTGCTCCGGTTGAAAATACACCCTTCGATTTCCGTCAGCCTACGGCTATCGGAAAACGTATCGATACCGCGGACGCGCAGTTGTTGCTCGGAAAAGGGTATGACCACAATTTTGTGCTTAAGAAAGATCCGGGCCTGCAACTTGTTGCAACCGTTGAAAGTCCCAAAACGGGTATTGTAATGGATATTTTGACCGAAGAACCGGGCCTGCAGTTTTACAGCGGCAATTTCATGGACAAGGTTCAGAACGCGAAAGGCGGAAAAACTTATGGTTACCGTTCGGCATTCTGCCTCGAAACGCAGCATTTTCCGGATGCACCGAACCAGCCGGATTTTCCATCAACGGTGCTCGAACCCAAGGCAGAATACCATACGCGGACCGTATATCGGTTTAGATAGGACGGACTATCTTTTTGCCGCTTTTTTCTTCAGTTTTTCGATGTTCCGTTTGATGACTTTGGCAGGGGCTTTTTCCAATGCCGCCCAATCATCACTTTTTACAACAGGCTCAAGGCCATCTTCAACTCCCCGTGTGGCCATTTCATCGGTCACATGAAAGGCATCGAGAACGATTGTCGGATAGAAATCCTTGTTGGTTGTTTGCAGCCGTTGCTGAAGCCAGTTTAGAGAAAAGTATCGCAAACTAAGTACGACGAGGATGATGAAGTTTTTTGGCAGTTGCTTGCTGCAAGTCCAGCTGATTTCCCGCGATGCACGTTCTTCTGCCGAAAAATCGAAACCGGCACGGTCGATGATCTGCACACATTTTTATATATTTGGGATAATACCCACATTATGAAAAGAATAGTAATCTTTTTGGGGGCGATGGTATGGATCGTGACCGCTCCGGCCCAAGTGGCTGATAAGCCACTGCCCCACAGCCTGACGCTGGCGGTAAAAGGCGTGTTGGAAAAGCGGCTATCCGGATCGGATATACGCGGAAGAACGGATAGCTTTTTGATAGGTAAGGATTCATTATCAAGGTTATACACTTTCAATAGCGATGTGAATGAGTTGCTGCCACCGATGACCCTGAGCGAGCTGAACAGTGAGTTGAATGTATTGTTAACGGAACAAACGGATGAAGGACTGGCAGGGGAAGTATTTTTCGATACCCACTTGGACAGTGTGGTGGTACGTGTGCAGCCGGCCGCGAATACGGACAATATTTTTGTGTCGGGATCCCGGATACCTGAACCGGGCGACGGAATGGAAAGCTTTTCTAAAAGATTGCATGACTATTTACGGGGTGAAATAGCGGCGGGTCGTATTTCGCAGAAAACGTTTGCCGATATCCGTCACATCGGGGTTTTGGTAACCAATTTTGGTTATTCGGTGAAGGGGCCGAAAAGTGAACGGTTGGGGAGTATATTGGATAGCTTTTGGGTGGCAGAGAGCCGATCGCAGAATTGGACGATGGGAATATGGAGCGGGTATACAGCGGATGTAAAGGTCGATGTGAACGTTTTCCCCGAATACCTGAGCGGAAAATCTCCGTGGCCGGAACCACCTACTGAGTGGGCGGTGACGCACGTTATTGCATCGTTTAAAAATGGAAGGCAGCAGGATCCGTATATCTATTGTACGGAAAGATATGCGTCTGCATTTAAACCCTATACCATGGTGTCCATGGTATATGATCCGATGCTGCAAACCTATCGGATGCCCTGCATACACGCCGGTAGTGTGGAGAAATGTCAGCGCTTGGTGGAGGATGTAAAGCGACAGGTGAAGAACACGCCGGATGGGTATGAGAAGACTGGGCGTATCTACTTTTACCGGGAATAACCAAAAAAAATAAAAACCACCCTTTTTGGGTAGGTACATTCCAGATGGGAATATTTTTCTTTGTGTCAACATCTATTAAGTTAAGTTGATGATTGCCTTGCATCAGAAAATACAAAATCTGATTGTAAAAGTGCGCCCATATTCGGATGATTTAGAAGCTTAGGTGCCTTCGTCATCCGGGTTTTCTGTATTGCGAATCTATTAATTGTGGGCTGACCTAAACCCTGGCCAAGGAACCTTGGTCAATATTGAGAACGGTAGTGATCGGCTGAAGGCCGATCCTGCCGATTTTTTTGTATTAGATAGGAGCGCGCTACCGATTTGGCAGGATTACTTTAGTAATTCAGTCTTTACGTAGTTATAGCTCTTTGCAATGCTTTCGTAAGGATCAATGGTAATGACATCCTGCTCCACGAAGGCATATTGTAAACCGGCGGTGTCTTTTTCAGCCATGATTTTTTTGAAATCAATGCTTCCCGTGCCAACTTCGGCATATGAGATTGCTGAGACAATTTCCATTACTGGCTTTTCGTCATAATCCGGTCCTGTTACCTTAGTTGTATTGGACTTGTCCATGTCTTTGATGTGCCACAACGGGAAACGGCCGGGATGTGTTTCAAAATAGGCAGCGCTGTCGGTACCGGATTTTTCGCTCCAAAACAGATCCAACTCAAAGGCCACCAAATCTTTATCGGTATGGTTAATTAAAATATCCAGTCCTTTATTGCCGTCAGTCAGGGTGCGAAATTCCCAAAAATGATTGTGATAGCCGATTTTCAACCCCGATTTAGCAGCAAGTGCACCACCTTTGTTGAGTTGATCGGCCATAAATTGATAGTTATCAGCCGTCATTTTGTCAATCAGCAACAAGGGCGGTATGGGAGCGATTACATAGGTTTGTCCTAACTCCGCGGCAATATCGAGGTAAGCTTTTAGCGCCTCTTCATTGCCGTCACCGGATGTGAGAAATTCGGATAGATCGTAGTGACCGCTGTAAGATTTTAATCCGTTTTCCTGCAACAGCGCCGATAAGTCACGAACTCCGAGCCCCCAAAATTGGATTTGACCGCTAGCATCGGCTTCTGCGCCGAATGTTTCCACGTGGTTGTACCCAATTTCGGCAACACGTGCAAGTGTGGAAGCAGCATCATCGGCCAATTGATCGCGTAAAGTATATAGTTGTAAGCCGACTTCTGTCAATGTCGTTTTAGGGGATTGTGCCGAATTGCAGGAAAGAAAAGACGGGGTAACATAAGCCGCAGCGACACCCAGCCCTGCTTGCTTTAAAAACGTGCGCCTATTGAAATTCATATCGAAGGTTGTTATGTGTGACTTAATATGCTGGATTGGATATGAAATTAAGAAATTTGGTGAACTTTTCCTTATACGTAGCTTTATCCAGCTTATAGTAAAAAGCTCCTTTTTTTGAGTTTTCTTTGTCTTTGTCGGATTGTTTGATGAGCAGGCCCGTAGACCTTAATTTGCGGGTAAAATTGCGCTTGTCAAATTCAACGTCATATACCTGCTCATAGAGCGTCATAATTTGAGGGATGGTGAATTTTTCAGGAAGGAGTTCAAATAATATGGGATGCAGGGCAGCCTTATAACGTAGTTTCTGTTTGGCCTGTTCTACCATTTTGCCGTGGTCAAAGATCAGCCGGGGTATTCGGTCTAAGGGAAACCACTCTGCGCGATACTCATCGTTCAGTTGCTTTTCGTACTTTTTGATGTCAATTAATGCAAAATAGGTGATGCTGATGGTCCGTTCTATGGGATCACGGTTAGGCTCTCCGAAGACCGATACCTGTTCCATGTAAACATTTTTCAGTCCGGTAAGCTGATTAAGTACCCTGGATGCAGCTTCTTCCGGTTTTTCATTTGGTTGGACGAAACCGCCCATCAGGCTCCATTTGTTTTTTTCTGGCTCAAACCCTCTTTTTATCAGCAATAGTTTTAGATCGTAGCCATCAAATCCAAAAATAATGCAGTCTACGGCAACTAAGATGGGAGACTGTTTCGCATACTTATTCATCGGAGGTAAATCTACAAATGTATTCCAAGTTTCAAGTGTTTGCAAATGAGTTTTTTGTTTTCAGCGGTTCTGCCAGGGGATTTTTTTTCGTTTTGCCATACTTTCGTTTGTAATCTGAAGGTTTCATTCCGAAAAGCTTGGAGAACTGCTCACGGAAATATTTGATGTCGTTAAATCCGGCTGCGAATGCAGCTTCCCTGATGGTACAACCCGACTCGACAAGTAACTTGGCAACGGTGCGCAACCGGATGAAGCGGATGAATTCATTGGCGGATTTGCCGGATATCGATTTGATGCGTTTGTAAAGGTTTGAATGGCTCATCCCGATTTCTTCTGCGAGAGACTTAACCGTGAAATCGGTATTGTCCAGCTGGCGCTCAACAATGGAAATGCAACGTTGAAGAAAATCACTGTACTCTTTGGATATGTTGTGCGGATTGCTTTGCAAGGTTATTTCATTGTAGAAATAAGCCTGCAACTGGCTTCGGCTAGTTAAGAGGTTGGCAACCCTGGCTATCAGAAGCGTATTGTCAAAAGGTTTCGTAATGTAATCGTCGGCACCTCCTTCGATTCCCTTTAACTTAACGTCTTTTGAGGTGCTTGCTGTGAGGAGTATGAGGGGGATATGGCTAAGAGCGGGGTCTTGCTTGATGCAGGTGCATAGATCGATGCCAGACATACCGTCCATAACAACATCACTGATCACAATATCCGGTTCATGCTTTTTGATAAATTCCAGTGCTTCTCTTCCATTTCCCACGGTATACACCGAAAAATCCTTTTTGAAAATCTTCGCAATGTATTGCCTGATCTGTAGGTTGTCGTCAGCTACCAGCATGACCGGCTGCTCATCCGGTAAGGGGGCATAATCCGGTGAATTTGTGGCGGGACTGTCTGCTTCGTCCATTTTTTGGGGAGGCTCCTCGGTTAATTCTTCCAGAAACATGGAATGCTCACCCAGGTCTTCTAATAGGAGGTGCCCCTTAAAATGCTCCTTGCCTTTCAATAGACGGAGTGTAAACTCGCTGCCCCTGTTTTCCCTGCTTACATAGGAAACGGTACCGTGATGCGACTCTACGAATTTTTTCACGAGGAATAGCCCGATTCCGAAGCCGGAAACCGATTGTTTATTTCCCAGCCGGTCGCGGTAAAAACGATCAAACAGGGCATCACCGATTTGCGGCGGTACACCACAGCCGGTATCCGATACGGTAATTTCGATATAATGATCCCGCTCGAGGAGCTTCACCGTTACTGTACCTTGTTCCGGAGTGAATTTGATGGCATTGCTGATCAGGTTAAAGAGACATATCTCCAGCTTTTCACGATCGCCGAACAGGTAAACGTTTTCAGCGGCGCAGTGAAACCGGTAATCCAGCGATCGGGAGTCTGCGTGTTGCTTGAAGCACAGAAAGACTTCATGGACAAGGTGTTTTAGATCAAGCTTAACCAAACGTAGGTCGTCCGATTGACTTTCAGCCTTTTGGAACAGCAACAGCTTATCTACCAAGCTCAGAAGCCGCTTGGCGTTGCGGTACACCAACGTCAGACCTTCGATATCCATCGCTTTGTTATTTCCATATAAGATATCCTTCACCGGATTTACAATCAAGGACAACGGTGTGCGGAACTCGTGCGCGATGTGTGTGAAGAAGGCAAGCTTCTGCTCACTGAGTTCGCGCTCCTTGGCAACCTCCATCCGGGACCATTCGACCTGGTACGTCAACCGGGTTTGCCGCCGGTCGTAGACGATATATGCATAGACGGCAGAAAGCCCGAGCAGCGCATACAGCCCATACGCCCAATAGGTACGCCACCAGGGTGGCAGCACTTCGATGGCTAAAACCCGCTCTTCGCTGTTCCACACTCCATTGGCGTCCGTAGAGCGGATCCGCAGGCGGTAGCTGCCTTCCCGGAGATTAGAATAGTAGGCGTTGCGCTGGCGTTCAACGTGGTTCCAGTCTTTGTCCCATCCTTCTAAGTAAAATGCGTAGTTGATTTTATCGGGGAAGGAATATTCGAGGGCCGCAAATCCAACCGAAAGGGAAGCATCGTCGTAAGGTAAGACCAGTTTTTCCACCGCGGCGGCGGTTGTTGGTGTCGCCGAAACGCTGTAATCGTGGAGTGGCTTGGTCCCTGCCCGGATGTCTGTGATAACGATTTTCGGGGCAAGTGGTTCGATAACGACACTATCGGGATAAAAAATGTTAAACCCGTCAATTCCCCCGAACACAAGCTCCCCTGATTGCAATTCCAATGCTGCGTTGTAGCTGAACTGGTTGCTTTGCAGACCGTCCGACTCGTAAAAATTCTGGAACCGGCCTTCGGCGGGCGAAAATTTTGCAATACCATTGTAGGTAGAGAGCCATAGATTTCCGTGATGGTCATCCACCAGTTGCAGCACCACGTTGCTGGGTAAGCCCTCGTATTCGGTATAGCGCTTGAAATCACCTGTGTTTTTGTTGAACAGTAACAATCCGCCACCTTCGGTACCTATCCAAAGCTGTTGCTGATCGTTTCTCCGGATGCAGCGTACCGGATTTCCCATTGGGTAACGCGTAGCACGACCTCGTGCGAGGTCCAGGTGGATAAGTTCGGCATAGCTGCCTACCCAAAAGGTATCATCGGCATCCTCGATGAGGCAGAGTGCGTTGGTTATTCCTGCATTAACGGGTTCGAACCGGCCGTGTTCGCGGTTCAGTACGAATAATCCGCCCCCATCCAATGTAGCAGCCCAGATCCGCCCTTTGCTGTCTTCCAATAGCTGCCAGATATTGGGGTATTCACTCCCTTTCTGAGGGTGGAAGCAGGGATACGGAATGAATCGCCGGTTTTTCGCATCCCATCGGTTGATTCCCCCTCCGTACGTACCCACCCAAAGCTGCCCCTGTTGGTCCTGCAGGACACTGGTCACGAAATTGCTGGTGAGGGTGCCGGGAACTCCCGGTTGATGCTCGAAAAAATGAAACCGATTCGTGCGCCGATCCCACCTCGACAGGCCGCCGCCATCGGTTCCAATCCATAAGGAATGGTCTTTCCCCTCGGCAAAGGAAAGAATGAAGTTTTTCGAGCTCGTTTTCCCTTCAGGGGTGTGGTGCCGGATAATTCCGAATTTCTGTGCCTGCGGATCAATGATATTGATACCTCCCCGGAGCGTACCAATCCATTGCCGGGATTGATGATCTTCATAAACCGCAAAAACGGCCTTACTGGAGAGAGGGCCGCCATCGTCATGCCCGAGCAGATACCTAAACCGTTGCTTTGTTAAATCGATAATGGTGATCCCCCCACCATCCGTACACACCCACATTTCGTTTTCCTTCGTTTTATGCAATGCTGTGACACGGTTGTGGGATAATCCGGTTTGTTCGGTGTAATGTGTGAGCTGCTCCGATACGGGATTGTAACGGAATAAGCCTTGTTCGGTACCCACCCAGATATCGCCGCTTGCTGAGGCCTGTATGCACCGTGCAGACTGCACCACATCGGTTTTTACACGGACTACTCTATTCTTTTTATCGTAATAACAAATGCCGACATCTTCAACGACCAGCCACAGGCGATTTCTGAAATCTGTCTCAACTCCCCGTACGTGATAATTGGTTGTGCGGTGTCCGGGAAGGGCCAAGGGGATGGAAATTCCGACGGGGTCGGCTCCCGAATAGGCCTCGATAGCCAGCAGCCCGCGTTTTTCACTTGCGGCAAAGAGGGAGCCTTCTGCATCGATCGCCAAGCCATTTATGGCAAAGTCAATTGACCGCGTTCCAGCTTTGTCCTGATGGAGGCGCAGGTGCCTGAAAGTCTGCTCGTTATAATCAAGCACCGCTGCGCCGATTTTGGTCGCTACCCAGATCCTTCCGGTTGTATCCTCCATAATATCGGTGATCCGGTTGTCAGGAAGAGAAGTCTCCTGTCCCGGACGGTTCCGATACGTTTTGAATTGGTAACCATCGTAACGGTTTAATCCGTCAAATGTGCCAAACCACATAAAGCCCATCCGATCCTGATAGATATCAGTGACGTAATTGTTAGATAGCCCTTGTTCAATACCCAGATATTTTACCTGACCGTTAATTGTTGACGAGACGTTTAAATAGGTACAAGTCCACAAAATCATCAGAATCACGTTCTTTTTTATCATAATCAATCACGAGTGATGATATAATTGGAATCATAAATATCGAAAAACAAAATCGTTTCACCAAACTTTGCATGCATTTGTTCGGATTAAGAATTTGCCCCCCTTTTTTGGCGAGAATCCCCCTTATTTGATTCGTCCAAACCATCGATACTTGTCCTACCTAGTTAAAACAATTAAAAACCAATTTGTATGCATCTCAAACACACTATTAATGCAGTGATTGGTGGAATGATTCTCAGCGGAACCGGTATCACACCGATACTGGCCGCTGGGCATCCGTTCCATCCACCGGTGATGGGCGTGGAAAGCCCACATCCCGGTGCGAAACAGCAGTCGACGGTTGTCGGTATCGTTACGTCTTCATCCGATGGGTTACGCCTAGCGGGTGTCAGTGTCTCTATCAAAGGGACCAGCCAAGGGGTAAGTACCGATGAGGAAGGGCGTTATGCCATCGAAAATGTTCCGACAGGCGCCGTGCTGGTATTTTCGATGGTCGGTTACACCACGAAAGAGGAAACAGTCGGTAACCGTAACATGATTGACGTAATTCTCGAACCGACAACGTCAGATCTGGAGGAAGTGGTGGTCGTGGGGTATGGTACCCAACGTCGGGAAACCATCACAGGATCGGTGGCCTCGGTAAAAAGCGCGGAATTGATGAAATCGCCAACGGTAAACGTATCAAACGCTTTGGCCGGGCGATTACCGGGTGTGGTGGCTACCCAATCGAGTGCCGAACCGGGCTACGATGGCGCATCCATCCGGATACGCGGTACCAACACGCTGGGCAACAGCGGCCCCTTGATTGTCATCGATGGCATTCCCGCACGTGCCGGTGGATTTGAGCGGATCAGTCCGGCAGACATTGACAATATTTCGGTACTAAAGGATGCGTCGGCAGCTATTTACGGAGCACGTGCAGCCAACGGGGTAATCCTCATCACGACCAAGCGGGGCAAAACGGGGAAGCCCTCGCTTTCGTACACTTTTAATCAGGCATTCTCACAGCCGACGGTCATTCCGGAACTTGCCGATGCGGTACAGTATTCCGAGATGCGTAACGAACTGGAGATTTTCAAACTGCCGGTAGACGAATGGGCGGCCGCTCAGGCCGCATTCAGGGAATCGGGGTCGTACACACGGAACGACGGTTCGGTATTGACGGCCCCCGCCTCCCCGGAAGATATGCGGCTATATGCCGATGGATCAGACCCCTGGGGGCATCCCAATACCGATTGGTATGGCGCGGCACTGAAAAACTGGTCGCCGCAGTCCCAGCACAACCTGCAGATCAGCGGTGGTACAGAGGATATCAAATACCTGACCTCTATTGGCTACCAGACTCAGGATGCCTATTATAAAAAATCGGCGACGGGTTATGAGCAATACGATGTGCGGATAAATCTGGACGCTAATATCAATAAATATATCAATACGAAAATCGGTTTACTGGGCAGACAGGAAGATCGTCATTTTCCCACAAAATCAGCGGCAACCATTTTCCGTATGCTGATGCGCGGCATTCCCACCGAGCCTGCATTCTGGCCTAACGGTATGCCGGGGCCGGATATTGAATACGGCGAAAATCCCGTGGTAATTACCACCGACCAGACGGGATACGATCGCGATAAACGGTACTATTTCCAAACCAACGGGCAGGTAGACATCACCATCCCCTGGGTGGAGGGGCTGAAGTTCAGCGGTACGGCGTCGGTAGACAAGTATATTAAAAAAACCAAGCGCTGGGAAATTCCCTGGTACCTGTATACCTGGCAGGGCGACTATGAAGATGACGGTGTAACGCCGCTACTGGTACGTGGACAGCGCGGTCCGGCTGATCCGCGGCTTACCCAAGGGGATGAAGATCAGTTGAATGTATTGCTGGGTGGGGTATTGACGTATGACCGGACTTTCGGCGATCACACGTTGAACCTGCTGGCCGGTGTAAACCGGGAAACCATCCGGAATGATAACTTCAATGCATTCCGCCGCTACTTCATCTCCACAAGCATTGATTACCTATTTGCCGGGGGCGAAGCGGAAAAGAATAACGGAGGAGGGGCATGGGAGCGTGCACGGCTTAACTACTTCGGCCGGGTAGGTTATAATTTCCGGAGTAAATACATTGCCGAGTTCCTTTGGCGATATGACGGGTCCTATATGTTCCCGGAAAGCAGCCGGTACGGATTTTTCCCCGGTGTCATGGCCGGGTGGATGATTTCCGAAGAAAATTTCTGGAAAGACGGTGTACCCTTTGTCAACTACCTGAAATTACGGGGTTCATACGGTCAAATGGGGAATGACAACATCGAATACGACGGTACGTTGCAGGAGTACCAGTATTTTTCCACCTATGGTTTCGGAACCTACATTGTCGGCAACGAACTGGTGAAGTCACTTTACGAAAGCCGGGTACCCAATTCGTTTATTACATGGGAAGTTGCCAATAACTACAACATTGGTCTCGATGGGCAACTGATGGACAACAAGTTCAACTTTACGGTAGAATGGTTCAAGAACCGGCGGGAGAGTATTCTTTGGCGCCGGAATGCGTCCATCCCGCAGACAACGGGCATGACACTTCCTGCCGAAAATATCGGCATTGTTGAAAATGGGGGTTGGGATTTTGCGGTTGGTTATATAGATCAGTTCGGCGATCTGAGCCTGACCGTGGGCTTAAATGGCGGTTACGCGAAGAACAAGATCATTTTCTGGGATGAAGCACCGGGTGCGCCGGAATGGCAGCAGTCGACGGGACGCACCATCAATTCGGGGTTATATTACATTTACGACGGCGTGTTCCGCGATGAAGCTGAGATTGCGGCAAACACCCTCGATTATTCATCCGTTACCAATTCGCTGCGGCCCGGTGACATGAGGTTTGTCGATTATAATAACGATGGTAAGATTACGTCAGACGACCGTGTGCGGCGTGATAAAAACACAATACCTACGTTTCAGGGCGGATTGAATATCGGACTTCAATATAAGGGATTCGATCTGACCCTACTCTTTCAAGGAGCAGCAGGCGGGGAGCTGCGCGTTGGTACGGACGAATCCGGCGCCATCGGCAACTTCCTGGTTGATTTTTACAAAAACCGCTGGCGTGTGGATGCACCCAGCAGCGAACATCCACGCATTGCCGACCGGAGCGACCAATATTATTCATCGGGTAATACATACTGGTTACGAAGCACCGATTATGTCCGCTTGAAGAACCTTGAATTGGGGTATACCTTCCCGAACCGTTGGATGGAACAGGCCGGAATCAGTAACCTGCGGATCTATGTAAGTGGATTCAATTTGCTGACATGGGATGAAACTGGGGTTTTTGATCCGGAATCAATCAACCAAACGGGACAATATTATCCCCAGGCACGCTTGTTAAATACCGGTATCGCTGTTACATTTTAAACCCAAAAAAGAGATGAAACGAATCAAAAAATATCAAGTATTGGTACAGTGTCTATGGGTAATAGCGATCTGTACGGTAGCTTGCAACGATGATTTTGTAAGTACCAAACCATTGGGCGAAGTATCCGATGAAGCTGCTTGGCAAGACGCTGGACTGGCTGAGGCTTTTGTCACGGAGATCTACAATGGCTTCGGACAGGGCGGATTTGATGAAGAGATGCTGGCCTCGTTGTCCGATGAGGCGATGTTTACCCACCCGGGCCGGGGTATCAATGTGATTACGGAGGCACGGTCAAACGATGCCGACCAGGGATGGAACAGCCAGATCAGCGGAGGAACCCACAATTGGGGCAATCTGTATCGCCGGATCCGCGCGACCAACGTGGCAATTGAGAGACTGGCGGAGCCGGAATTCGACAATTCGTCGGGTATTGCAGACCGATTAAGGGGAGAAGCATTGTTCCTGCGCGCGTTTTTTTATACCGAACTGTTGCGGTATTACGGTGCCGTTCCGCTGGTTGATCATGTTTATGGGCTGGAAGATGACGATTATACCATTGCCCGCAGTACTTTCGAAGAACAGGTGGAGTTTATCGTATCAGACTGTGATCAGGCGGCGGAATTGCTGACCGATGCGCCGGTTGTGGACGGCCGCGCTTCTTCGGCTGCAGCGCTTGCATTAAAAGCCCGGGTACTGACCAAAGCAGCCAGCGATCTCCATGACATTCCTACGGCTTCGGCGAACTCTGAGGTGATCAGTGGGTATGTAAACCCTGAATACCTAGGGTATGTCAGCGGCAATCAAACCGCGCGGTGGCAACGGGCTAAAGAGGCAGCTAAAGCCGTGCTGGACGCATACGGTCCCGGTTATATGATGGATCTAACCGAGCCGGTTACGCCCGAAGAGGGTACGGAGAATTACCTGTCGATTTCAATGGGCGGTGGCAGCAGTGCGGTATCGGCCAATGGGAAAGCCGATCTGATACTGGGTCGGTTCTTTATCGACCTGAAAGACGAAGGTGGCAACTATGTGGGCCGGAACAACGGTCCCAATGGATACCACAATTGGGCCGGAAACACGCCTATACAGCAATTGGTCGATGACTATACGATGGCAGACGGCACCGCGTTCAACTGGAATAATCCGGCGCATGCTGCGATGCCTTATCAAAATCGGGATCCGCGTTTTTATGCGACTATTTTATACGACGGTGCCGACTGGAAACCCCGTACAACCGATGTGGCGGGCCGTGATCCGGCCAATCAGATCCAAACCGGACAATATGAAATTATGCAGGGAGGAAATAAGGTGATCCACTATGGGCTGGATACCCGAAACAGTCCGGTAGAAGATTGGAACGGCAGCCATACGGGGTATTATATGCGTAAGTTCATTGATCCCGATCCTGCGGTGGTCGATCAGAATACGAGGCAATTCATTCCCTGGCCCGTGCTGCGGTTTACGGAGGTGGTGTTAAACTATGTAGAGGCGTGTATCGAGCTCGGTGAAGATGCCGAGGCAAGAAACTGGCTCAACCGGATCCGCTACCGTGCAGGTATGCCAGCAATCACCGCATCGGGAGATGCGCTCAGGAACGCCTACAGGAACGAGCGGCGCATCGAATTAGCTTATGAGGAGCATCGTTTCCACGATGCCCGCCGGTGGATGATTGCAGGAGAAACCCTTGGCAGAAAGGTGGGGATTGTGCGCATATTGGGTAGGCTGAAAGCCGGTAGCAGTGTTTCGGTGTATCGGTATGATCCCGAGAATTACACCTATACGTATACCGTGGGCACCGTCGATCCGGGTATTGAAAACCGGCAGTGGCTGGATAAGATGTATTTTATTCCAATCCATCGCGACGAAATGAACCGGAATGACAAGCTGGTACAGAACCCGGGCTATTAAACAACAAGTGACTAGTTCACTGCTAAAAGCCTCCGATGTATACATCGGAGGCTTTTTCGTGTAATGTATCGTACGTCCGATCTGTTTATTACATTTTTTTCTTAATTTAGTTGCCTAATCATTAATGGAATATCGAATTATGAATACCAGCAGAAGAAAATTTTTGGGTACAATGACAACGTTGGCAGCGACTGCAGGTGCTGCAACGGCATTTCCGGGTACCTTTTCCATCGGAACGCGGCAGCAGCCGAAAACAGTCCGGGTAGGATTGATTGGTGCGAACGGTATGGGATGGTCCAATCTCAGCTCGATGTTAAAGGTACCTGGTGTGCAGTGCACCGCACTTTGCGACGTAGACGCCAATGTGCTGAATAAACGGGCTGAAGAATTGAAAGCACGGAATATCATCCCCCAGTTATACGCAAAACACGAAGATTTATTGGCCGATTCCAATGTGGACGCTGTGATCATCGGTACGCCGGATCACTGGCATTGCCTGATCATGGTGGATGCGTGCGCAGCAGGAAAAGATGTATACGTAGAAAAACCGCTGGGCAATTCCATCGCAGAATGCAACGCCATGGTAGCAGCTGCCACGAAGTATAACCGGGCAGTACAGGTAGGGCAATGGCAGCGCAGCCAACAGCATTTCCGTGATGCGATGGATTTTGTGCATTCGGGTAAGCTGGGTAAGATCCGTTTGGTCAAAGCGTGGGCATACCAGGGATGGATGAAAAGCATTCCTGTCAAACCCGATGGGCCGGCCCCGGAAGGCGTAGACTATACGCGTTGGTTGGGACCTGCAAAAGAGCGGTCCTTCAATCCCAACCGTTTTCATTTTGAGTTCCGCTGGTTTTGGGATTATGCCGGGGGGTTAATGACCGACTGGGGCGTACATATGCTGGATTTTGCATTGATCGGCATGAAAGCAACTACTCCGAAATCCATTATGGCCACGGGCGGCAAATTCGCCTACCCGGACGATGCGGCTGAAACACCGGATACACTGACCACGGTATATGAGTTTGATGATTTTACGGTACAGTGGGAACATGCGAACGGTATAGATGGAGGTCCCTATGGACGTAATCACGGAGTGGCTTTCATCGGTAATTTCGGTACGTTGGTGGTAGATCGCGGAGGTTGGGAAGTGATCCCCGAGGGTAAACGGATGGAAGCAGTGCCTTTTCAGAAAAGTCAGGACAATGGATTGGATCTGCATACGGCCAATTTCATTGACGTGGTGCGCTCCCGGCAATTGGAAGCGTTAAACGCACCTGTTTCTGCGGGGGCACACATCGCGATTTTTTCGCAAATGGGCAACATCGCGTACCGTACGGGAGAAAAAATATATTGGAATGAACAGAAAGGGCGCTTCAGTAGCGATGCAGCAAATAAATTGCTGGCTGCTGAATACCATAATGGATATCGGATTCCGAACGTATGACGCGAATTAATCCAGCCCTGCTTCTACTTCCTTGGCGCTTTCCTCAACTTTTTGGGCCAATTCGGCTTTGAAGTTCAGTAGATTCTGGGCAAGTTGTTCGTTTGAGATAGCCAGTATCTGGGCTGCGAGAATGCCGGCGTTTTTTGCCGCGTTAAGCGCTACGGTGGCAACGGGTATTCCGTTGGGCATTTGCAGGATGGAAAGTACCGAATCCCAGCCATCCATGGAATTGGATGACTTAACCGGTACACCGATGACCGGTAGATGCGTGATGGAAGCAACCATTCCCGGCAGGTGAGCAGCCCCACCTGCACCGGCAATGATGACCTTAAGACCGCGCGAAGCTGCGCTCTTGGCATAATTGAACATACGGTCCGGTGTGCGGTGAGCCGATACAATGGTTACTTCTACACGCGCACCCAATTGTTTCAATATTTCTACAGCGTCCTGCATCACGGGTAAATCTGATTTACTTCCCATAATGATGCCTACTTCCGCTAAATTATGTGTGGTCATTCGTTTCTTTGTTTTACCTTTTGCTCCTTACTCCTTACTCCTTACTCCTTGTTCCTTACTCCTTGTTCCTTACTCCTCCCTACGTCACCACCCTAATCGTTTGTTGTACACTTCTTGCAATCCGTATGGCGGTTTCACGATCCTCGTTAATGATACAAACGTGACCCATTTTCCGGAAAGGTTTGGTGTATTTTTTACCATACAGGTGCAAATATACACCTTCCATCGCCAAGACGTCCTCAATTCCTTCGTAACGCGCCAAGCCTTCGTGTCCAGCTTCCCCAAGTAGGTTAACCATTACAGCATTGCTGCGCGTAGCTGTATTGCCCGGAGGGAGGTTAAAGATGGCCCGCAGATGCTGTGCAAATTGCGAGGTAAAATTGCCTTCTATACTTTGGTGTCCGCTGTTATGCGGACGGGGGGCAAGTTCATTTACCAGTAGTTGCCCGTCTTTGGTCAGGAATAACTCGACGGCCAATAGTCCGATGATTTGCAGATCTTCCGCAATTTTCTTGGCGAGTAACTCAGCCCGCTGTTGGATTTCGAAGGGTAGGGTAGAAGGGGAAATAAGAAACTCTACCAGATTCGCCTCGGGGTTGAACTCCATTTCCACACAGGGGAATGTAGCCACTTCTCCGTTCTCGTTGCGTGAAACGATGATCGCCAGCTCCTTTTCGAAATCAACCCATTGCTCAATGAGGCTGGGGGCTTCGAAAGCGGTTGCTACATCGGATTCCGTTACTATTTTTTTTACTCCCCGGCCATCGTATCCATCTTTGCGTAGCTTTTGGATGTAAGGCAAAGATAGGGATGCTGTGGCTAGGTTTTCTTTGGATGAAATCAGTTGGAAAGGAGCTGTGGGTATATCATTCTGCTTGAAGAATTGCTTTTGCAGCCCTTTATCCTGTATCAAGCGGATGATGCGGGATTGCGGGTAAACCAGTACACCTTCTTCTTCCAATTTTTCCAGGGCGTCCACATTGACTTTCTCAATCTCGATGGTCAGCATATCCAGTCCTTTTCCGAATGCGTATACGGTGTCGAAATCATTCAACGCCCCATTGACAAAACGGTTGCACAGGTTCCGGCATGGCGCATGTTTATCGGGGTCGAGGATATGGATGTTTACATTGAAATTGATAGCTTCCTGAATCAGCATGCGACCTAATTGCCCACCGCCGAGGATGCCTAACTGTAAATCGCCATAAAAGTCTTTTGCCATATAAGAGGTTGAAATTGTTTTAACGATCAAGCTTGGGTGGGCTGCAATTTGTCGCCCACGATATGCTCAGTCTCTATTTTTTTCTGCAATTCGAGAAAAGCACCGATAAGTGCTTCTGGCCTGGGGGGGCAGCCCTGCACATAAATATCAACAGGAATGATGCGGTCTACACCTTTGACCACGTGATAACCGTGTTGCCAATAAGGGCCTCCACAGTTGGCACATGACCCCATGGAGATTACATATTTTGGATCGGGCATCTGCTCGTACAACCGCCGTATGCGGTCGGCCATTTTAAAGGTTACCGTACCGGCGATAATCATAACGTCCGATTGCCGGGGAGACGGACGGGGAAAAACCCCGAAACGATCCAGGTCATATGTAGCAGCCATTGCACCCATCATTTCAATTGCACAGCAAGCGATGCCGAAGCTCATGGGCCACATAGACGATAACCGTGCCCAATTAAGTAGGTCGTCCAGCTTCGCAACTACCACACCATTGCTTTCCAGTTGTTTGTTGATACTCATGATGACGTACCTCCCGGTTTTCTGAACATCGGTTTGAATGCCGGTTTTTTTAGCTCAGCTGCACTGCCCTGGGGTTGGAAAGCTTTTGGAGACTCTGTTGCAAAAGGTTCAAATTTGCGGATCTGATGGGATTCCCGGTTCAGTTTGTCGTAAGCAGACTTGGGGATGTTTACATCCACCCGGGGCAGTACGGTTCGCGATTTTACCCATTCCAAATCCCCTTTCCTCCATACATATACCAAGCCGATGACCAATATTCCAATAAAAATGGCCATTTCGACCAACGTAAACCATCCCCAACGTGCATCTGCGGCGATCAATTCCGGACGGCCGAATACCGTGGCCCAAGGAAAGACGAATATCATCTCCACATCAAACAGCAGAAACACCAGTGCTATGACATAAAAGCGCGAGTTGAAGGCAATCCAAGAGCTGCCGATGGCTTCTTCGCCACATTCATACGTACTCAACTTTTCAGGGGTAGGTTTTTTGGGGGATATGATTTTTCCCAATAGCAGGGTAACTAATACCAACAGCACACCCATTACTCCGATGAGGAGTATTTTGCCAAATTCGGTAAGCTGCCCCGGCTCGTCCATATTCCACAAAGATAAAGAAATTATTAATGATCGTTTTAATTGTGTTTAAAATTGGAAGGCCAGTCGTTTTTTTCTTAGATTGCAACGGTAATGATTATCTATCCTGAATGAAAATGAGTAAGCTAATTATTCCCCTTGTTTTAGCCGTTTTGGGTGCCATTACGGCTATTTCTGGATTTGCACAATCCCGAAATCAGGTAGGTATCAATTTAGTGCTAAAGCCCATTCAAACCATTCATATTGATGACAAGCGGGATCAATCGGATCGTTTCCGAAAGCTTACTTCAGATCGGAATAAACCCAATCGACAGGTAGCGGCTTTCGGAACAACTTCCTATCAACTCGAAGTTGACAGCATCCTGATCGGTACGTTACCTATCGGGGAGACTGCCTTGCCCGAATATGTAGTTGCCAGCAAATATAAAGCCGTCTATCTCCAAAATAAGAGAGCTACCTACTCCGCTTTGTTCGACCGGCCTTTGCTTATTTACAGCATTCAAGTTAAATAATCCGTCTTTGCGGCTCGTTAGGTATTGTTTTTATCCTATGCGTGGTATAGTTGTTGTGGTTTTTCTGTGAAAAAAGTCTTGATGTATGACGGCTATTGATTTCGGAATCTATCGGGTGCAAAAACTAGGAAATCACCTCCCGAATATACATTTGCCGGCAAGACGTGGTATGTATATGGTTATTTTTTCAGGACCAGCGGGAGCAGTGCATCACATTGACAACCGGGCATTTACGCTACCGCCTTATTCGGTATTATTTATTGGCCCCGATCGTATTTCCCGATTCGACAACGAAATGACGGAAGATACCTATGTATTGCTTTTTTCTTCCAATTTTTTCGGCCGTTCAAACCGGGATCTGCATTTTTTGCTGAACAGTCCGCTTTTCAACGACCACAGTCAGGTTTACTACATGACGTTGCCGGATGAAGGGTTGCTGTACGGGAAAGTGATGGTACACTTACTATACCAGGCACGGAACGGAATCGGAGAACGGATTAACCAGGATTTGGCGCATAACCTGATTGAGCAGATCCTGATTATGGGATCCATGAATGTCAAGCAGGTTTCCAATGCGGGTTATCGGGAAGATCAGGATAATTTCTTGGTGCTCAGGTATAGAACCCTGATTGCCGAATATTTTGTTCCCGAGAAATCGGTCAAATTTTATGCAGACAAATTGAATGTCACCGAACGGCGGCTCACCAAAGCAACCGAACAGGTGACGGGGGTCGGTGCCAAAGAGCTGATCATTGATCATGTAATGGAAGAAGCAAAACGGCAGCTCACCCATTCGGAAAAAAATGTGAAAGAAATCAGCTTGGCATTGGGATTCAGCGGCGAGCAGAATTTCAGTGCTTTCTTCTTCAAATATGCGGGTATAAGGCCCACCGAATTCCGCAGAAGGGCCAGTTTGTAGGGGTTCACCTACAAAATGTAAATAAACAACTACATCGATACAAGAATGCATATTTCATGTGCTGTTTTTCATATTTTTTCGGATTCAACCCCGCTCTACCTTTGTGCTGTCCTTTCGGATTAATAAGGAAAGCAAAAGAAAAAACAAAAAAACAGTAAAAACACAATCATGAAAAACAGCGTGAAAAATCAATTGAAAAAAGTAGTTTTGGCAACAATGGTAGCTACCCTGGGCGTATTTGCCGGAGTTGCAGATGCGCAGACAACGGGTTTAAGTGGCAGTCAGGTTGGGCCTGTTGGCAATGGCAGTCCCGCACAGGTAGCGTTAAATGTAATCTTGAAACCGGTACGCACGTTGACGGTGAGTAACGACCAGGTAAATTTGGTGTATGAAACAGCGGCTGATTACGAAAATGGCGTGAGCTATACAACGACCGGCGGCCACCTTCGGGTAACCAATATAGGCGGTGGTTACAAAATCTATGTGAAAGCTTCGACCCCCAATCTGTTGGGTGAAAACGGCAACAACAATACCATCGATGGTAGCACGGTAACGGTTACGGGATTGGCCCAATCAGGGGTACAGGCGTACACCCGCAAAATTAATGAGATCAATGGCGGCACGTATGGGGCGGAACTTTTCCACCACAGCAATAACGCCAATGTCGTAGACAAAGCATACGATGTGAAATATGCAGCGGCTGGTCAGGGTGCATATCTGGACAAACTGTTCCAAAACAAACAGACCAAATATACAGTAAACGTGGTCTATCCGATAGTAAGTGAATAACAACAGTTAAAAACAAAATGACATTGGGGTTGTAGCTACTACGGTTACAACCCTATTGTTATATATCTATCCTATGAAAACAACACTTCTCAAAGCCATTGGGGGTATTTGTGTTCTCCTATTGGGGTTTGGTAGCGTCGCAACGCAGGCCCAAACGGGAATCTCTATTAGTCCGCCGAGGGTATATTTCGTGATCGGACCCGGCCAGAGCCAAACAGAAAAAGTGGTCGTCAGTAATCCCAGCCAAGATTATCCACTGGAATTGGCCGTCTCATTCGAAGACTGGGCATATACTACGTATGGAGATAATCAGATGTTCCAATCCGGTACGTTGGCCACGTCATGCGCGGCGTGGATCTCCGTTCCCGAAGCATATTTTTCACTTGCTCCGGGCGAAAGCAAAGAAATTGATGTGCAAATAACGGTTCCGGCCGCTTACCGAAACGACACGGTACCCGTTCATACGGCGATCCTGTATGTGACGCAGCTCAATCCGCGTGATGGAGTAGACCAACAGGGAGCAAATATCCGCATTGCTGTGCGAACAGGAATCAAATTATACCAACGTCTGCCTGGATCCTTCCATCCAAATTTGGAAATAACCAATTTTCGGTATGAAAACGTAGAAATACCCAGGGTAATACTTGATTTTGAGAATGATGGTGATGTATGGGCGGATGGGCAGATCAGTTTGGAGTTGCTGAATCAAGCTACGGGGACGAAGACGGTACTTCCCGATGTGCTGTTTTACTCGATGCCCGGCGATCAAAGACAGCAGTACCTGGAGCTGCCGGAAAAGTTGGAAGCGGGAAAATACGTTGCGACGGCCATCGTCAACTATGGGGAGGCAAATACAATTAAAATTGCCGAATTGGAATTCAGCCATGACTAACCGGATTTTTTGGTGGATTGCTATCGGGTTAGTAGGTTGCTGGCCGTCGGTTCTTCAGGCACAATTGAGGTTCAATGTTTACAGCGGCGGATATCTGAATGTGACAGACTACGGAGGGTACACCACGCCGGATGGCGGGCATCAATTCCACATCCAATATCAGGGGCAGCAGATCGATGAGCCAAACTGGGCCATCCGTGCGCGGATCAATGGACAGATCAGACCGGTTTCCGGACAGAACGTTTCGGGACTTCCGTTTCCTGCGGATAAATTGAGTTTCCGCTTTACGCACGACAATGGCAACAGCCCCACGCTGGCCGAAATCGGGGCGAGTACGGTGTTTATCCCGTTCAATGCAGCAGGTGAGACCCTGCTGATCCCAAAGTCAAACGCATCCATTCGTTATCAAAACTCCTACGGTGGCAGTATGCAGTTCAACTTGTATTTTGCCATCCAGGTAGCTGGCGGCACTTATCTTGATCAGTTTAAGAATAGCGCACCTTACCAAATCATTGTATATGCCGTACCCATTACGTTTACGATGTACAATCAGGAAGGGAATATATTGGGGTATCAGGATGTAGTTTACCACATCCAGGTGAACCAGACCCTGTCCGGGATACCGTCAGCAGAACCGGCTTACGGTATCGAAGTGCTCGGTGATGCCCGTGAAGGTAAGCTGGAATTCGGAAGTATCGGCAATTATACCGAAGGGGTAACAGTGGCATACAACGACGGGCTGAAGATCAATTCGAACACTGGTTTTTCCGTCGCTGTGAAGGCCGTCGGTCCGGAGATGGTGTCACGCTCTGGGGGGCAGGGTACGCTGCCCGTTTCGGTTGTGCATCTGCGGCTGTACCCCGGCAGCAGTCCTGCCTAGCTTGGTAGTTACGGGGAGATAACCTTGTCTGACGCCTACCAGGTACTGTTTAATACCCCCGTTGGAAGAAGCACGGCGCAGTTTTTTAACATCGCTTATCGCACAGTTGGAAATGACGAGCGTTTGCTTCACGCACGGTCGGGTACCTACACCACAACGCTGCTTTACCAGTTGGTTCCACAATAATCAGTCATATGGGCATTCATTACCTGCATATCCTTCTTACGGTAAGCCTATTTGGGTTGTTTGCAGTTCCGGCATCGGCGGTGCAACAGCAAACGGTTATGCAAGGTGCGTATGGGCTAGTGGCTGACTCGTTGGTTACCGGGACAAACGGGGATATCGTTGGAATCACGGTAGCTTTGGAAAGTTCTGCATCAGATACCGTAAAAGGGTCCCTTCGTATTGTGGTACCAATGGGCGTACAGGTTCTTGGAAATCGCATGCGGGAACTGGAGCTTGCCGCAGCCGGAAAGCGGTACGTCCCTATCAAGCTGCAATTAGGTGCAGATGCCGTAGCGGGTGAATATCCGGTCATTATTCAATGGACCGATGTATCGGGGCAGGTTTTGGCACATATGCAGACAACACTGCGTATTCAACCTAAGCGTTCCGTTTGGCTGCAGGCGCTTACTGCCAATGAACTGATGCGGCAGGTAGGCGACTCGTTGTCCATCCGTGTATTGATACGCAATGCCGGCAATACGCAGGAACGGGTACGTCTCGTGATTTCAATGCCTAATCAGCAGGGAGGGCGTCGGTTTGCTGCGAAAGATTTGGAATTAGGGGCGGCGGGGGATACAACGCTGGTTTTCGGGTATGTGATTGACCGGGATTTGATTCGGCTGGAGCGCTTCACGGTCAACGTTGTGGGCATGTACAGCAACGACGAGATTTTCGGTAATACAACCATCAGTGTACAAAACGCATCGGCAAACAGGCGGTATGAAGATCCGCTGCATACTTCTGTTCCCGTTTGGTCTTACCAGCGTAATTACGCCACTTTCATTGCACGCAATCCATTCAGCGATTATCCGTCCTGGCAATTGAATGGTCAGGGGAGTTATCAGCTGGCTCAGGGGCATCTTGACTTCAGCGCATTTGCTTACCAATGGGGCGCCTGGCGGAATACGCCGATTTTGAATAACACATGGCTGAACGTTGAGCAGGATAACAAGGGGATTACCGTTGGGAATATCACAGAGAACCTGGAAACATTTGTAAACGGCAGGGGTGTAAAGGTTTATTTTTCGGATTCGCTGAAATCCGAGCATATAGAAGCGGGATTTGTAGATCGGACGTTCGATCTATTGGGATCGGATTATCGGCCGGCGTTCGGCAACGGCTTCACGGCTTATCTGCGCACACGGTTGGGTGAAGGAATTCCCGAGCGGAAGCGTTATGTGGGGACTGCCATATACGAACGGCTACCATTTGAAAACAGTGAAAGTATCCTGTATATGAATAGTTTTGACGTATTGCGACAGGGCCTTCAAAACAAAGTACGGTTGGTAGCCGATTTTGGTCCCGCCCTGACGCGACCGCTGTATGATGCAAAGGACGGGGACTACCAGCCGGCAATGGCAGCGGGGGTGCAGCTACAGGCAAATCTTGCACAGTGGATGATCAACAGCACCAATTATTACAGTACGGGATATTATCCGGGTATCAGGCGGGGTGCACTGCAACTCAACCAGCGGGTCACCCATCCGGTTCGGCGGGCAAATACCTGGGTAGGATATAGCTTATACCAATATGCGCCGAAGTATTTTGAGAACCAGCCGTTTTATCAGAACGACTTTCTGACATCCCGCACGGAGTTGGGAATATCTTTCCCCTTGACTGACTTTCTCAGTCTTTCGGTGGTTCCGTTGTATGAATATGAAGAAGGTCGTTACTATTTTGGGAATGGCAACCAAACACAACCCGATATGAGCCTTCGTACGTATCGCCTGAACAGTACCCTCAACTGGCGCAGCCGGAACCATCAACAGTATGCTTACCTGCAGATGGAGGGGGGACGGATGCAGTCGTCACTCACGGCAGGCGGAGAATGGCAGTTGCGGGCAAACCTGTCTTATAACTATGCATGGTTCAACTTCAACGCAAATCTGCAACGCGGCAATTTCTCACTTATTGAGGCGGCCAACAACTGGTATTTCGGCAGAGCGGGAGCTTACCGCACTGGGGCATCGGCTTCTGCCCGCCGTGAGTTTATGGCCAAACGGTTGCAAACGGAAGCTGGTATTAGTTATTACAGCGACAGTTTCTCCGGTCAGAATTGGATGGGTAACGCCCGTGTGCAGTATGCGGTGACTCCAAAGACGGCTTTTTTCTTTTTGGGGCAGTTGTATCGGTATCATACTCCCTATTATGCCGGTTTCTCCAATACCAACATACAGCTGGGTATCCATCAGACATTGCCGGCCGGAAGGGGAACTTTGGTCGAAAAGCGGGGATCCATCGAACTTTTCGTTTATCGTGATGTGAACAACAATGGCATTTTCGATGAAGGCGATATTGCGGCCGTCAACACCATGGTTATGATAAACCAGGCGGTCTTCATCACCGATAATGACGGCAAGGCGACTTATCGTCGTGTACCGTATGGCTCGCAGCAGATCAGTGTGCCTGTGCAGCAGGGTTGGTATGCCCCAAGTGCGACGGTGGAACTCGGTTCAAAGTGGCTTAGGGCCACCGTTGGCCTTCAGCAGGCAGGCTCAGTGCGTGGAAGTATACGGTATCAGTTTGATAGTCGCCTGAGCTTTGAAGTAGATGCGGTATTAGCCGGCTTTACGGTTGTTGCAAAAAGTACCACCGGCTATACCGCACGGGCAGTAACAGATAATCAAGGGAATTATGTGCTTTTCCTGCCCACAGGCAGCTATGAGGTCAGTATTGTGGAAAATAGGATGCCTCAGCACGTCTATGTGGAAACACCCATCCAGCATATCGCTGTTGAGGCTAATGCAATTAATACAGGCCCTACGTTTGTACTTAAAGTAGAAGAAAAGCAAGTGGAGATCAAGCGGTTTTCATCGCCATAGCCTTATCTTCCCATAGGCGTTTTTGGCATGCCGCGCATCATCCGGGCCATCACCGCCGGATTGGACATTTGTTTCATCACCTTGCGCATATCGCCAAATTGCTTCATCAGCTTATTTACTTCCACCAGATCGGTGCCAGAACCTTTCGCGATGCGGGCGCGCCGCTTTTGATCAATCGCATCCGGATTTTCACGCTCGTAGGGTGTCATGGAATTGATGATGGCTTCGATGGGTTTGAATGCGTCGTCATCGATATCGACATCTTTGATGGCTTTGCCCACACCGGGGATCATACCCATGAGATCCTTCATGTTACCCATTTTCTTGATTTGCTGAATCTGGCTACGGAAGTCGTTGAAATCAAATTTGTTTTTGCGGATTTTACGCTGCAGTTCTGCGGCCTGTTTTTCATCAAATTGCTGCTGTGCTCGTTCGACGAGTGAGACCACGTCGCCCATGCCCAAAATACGGGAGGCCATCCGATCGGGATGGAACACATCGAGGGCCTCCATTTTTTCGCCGGTACCGATAAACTTGATGGGTTTATTGACTACCGATTTAATGGACAGGGCGGCCCCGCCGCGGGTATCACCATCTAGCTTCGTAAGTACCGCACCGGTGAAGTCAAGGCGGTCATTGAATGCTTTCGCGGTATTGACTGCGTCCTGACCGGTCATCGCATCCACCACGAAGAGGATTTCATGGGGCTGTGTTGCATCCTTTACGGCTGATATTTCATTCATCAATGCTTCGTCGATGGCCAGGCGCCCAGCTGTATCGACGATGACGACATTATATCCCTTATGTTTGGCTTCGGCCACGCCGGCCTGAGCAATACCAATGGGGTCTTTTGATTCGCGGTCTGTATATACCGGCACATCTACCTGCTGTGCAAGCACCTCCAATTGGTCGATAGCGGCCGGGCGGTATACATCGCCTGCCACGAGCAAAGGCTTCCGGCCCCTTTTTTCTTTCAGGTATTTTGCAAGTTTACCGGAAAATGTGGTCTTACCCGCACCGTTAAGACCGGCGATCAGAATAACCGTGGGGTTTTTTGATAAATCGAGATCGGTAGCCGAGCCGCCCATCAGTTCGGTCAGCTCGTCGTTCATGATCTTGGTGAGCAACTGGCCCGGTGAGATGCTGGTGAGTACATTCTGGCCAAGAGCCTTCTGCTTTACCTCGTCGGTAAATGCTTTGGCCGTTTTATAGTTTACGTCCGCATCGAGCAACGCTTTGCGGATTTCTTTCATCGTCTCCGCTACGTTAATTTCGGTAATATTTCCCTGGCCTTTTAATACCTTAAACGCTCTGTCTAACTTATCCTGTAAATTCTGAAACATTGTTCCGTTACTATATAAATATCAATGAGCTGCAAAGCTACAAAATCTATCATAAAAAAGTCCGCCCCGAAAAATCCGGGGGCGGACCCACCTAAACCTAAAACTATGAAAAGAATCGTTAGTCCCTTCTTCCCAACAGCATGCTGGCGTAATAGAGCAGGGTTACCAATGACGACAACGCTGCTACGACGTAGGTCATTGCCGCCCACCACAGGGCATCTTTTGCCCCATCGTGCTCTACCGTACTGTGGGTAATACCTTTGTTGTCTAGCCAGGCCAGTGCCCGCTTGGACGCGTCAAACTCTACTGGTAACGTCACGAAGGCAAATAGCGTCGTAATCGCCAGCAAGGCTACACCGATGGTCAATACCCAAATATTGCCCGAAAAAGCCATGATTACACCAATTAATAACACCCATTGAACCAAGTTGGAAGCAACACTCACGATCGGTACCATTGCCGAACGGAATTGAAGCCAAGAGTAAGCTTTGGCGTGTTGGACAGCGTGCCCGCATTCGTGAGCGGCTACCGCGGCGGCGGCCACACTGCGGCCGCTGTATACTTCCGGACTTAAATTTACCGTCCGGTTAGCGGGGTTATAATGGTCGCTCAACCGGCCTTGGGCCGAAATGATCTGAACGTCATAAATACCATTGTCATGCAGCATTTTTTCGGCTACATCCCTGCCGGTCATTCCGCTGCTCAACGGCATTTCGGAATATTTCTTGAACTTACTTTTGAAACGCCACTGTACAATCATGCTGACCAACATGATTCCGATGAAAATAATCCAATAACTTGCCATATATCTTTTACTTTACTGTTTTTGTTTCTACTTATTGAAAGTGTTCGGCAAAAAGTATACCGCATGCATTGCGCTGACGATATGGCCGACACCGATCGTCACGAATATAAAAAATATCGCCGCGACCTGCAAATCCGTCGGGTGTTTCTACGGGTTGATGACAAAGTTGCTGGTTGTACGGTGTTATTCGAGCTCTTCTATTCGTTTTTGAACGTAATCCACATAGATCTTTTCGGCTGCTCCGGGTTTCTGTTGGAGGTAGATCCGGTAGTAACGGAGGGCATAAAAAAAGCCATCGGTATGGATGGCTTATCTATTTGTCGATATATCAAGATTATACCGTCATAATATCCTTTTCCTTGGCATCGGCTAGCCTGTCTACGTCAGCGATGTATTTGTCGGTCAGCTTTTGGACTTCGGCTTCTCCGGTTTTGATTTCATCCTCCGATACACCATCGTTTTTCAGCTTTTTGATGACGTCATTGGCGTCCTTGCGGATGTTGCGTACGGCCACCCTTCCTTTTTCAGCTTCTTCTTTTACTTTCTTTACCAGATCCCGGCGGCGTTCCTCGGTAAGCGGCGGAATGTTAAGCCGGATAACCGACCCATCATTTTGGGGAGTCAGTCCGATATTTGCATCAAGGATGGCTTTCTCAATGGGAGACAACATTGTTTTTTCCCAAGGTTGTATGACCAATGTACGTGCATCCGGCGTGTTGATATTGCTTACCTGCGAAAGGGCAGTGGATGTACCATAGTAATCTACTTGGATGCCATCGAGCATGGAAGGCATGGCTTTGCCCGCGCGGATTTTGGTAAGTTCGGATTCCGTGTGTGCCACCGCTTTTTTCATTTGCTCGGCGGTATCTTCCAGTTGTAGGGATATTAGTTCGTCCATGGTTATGCGTTATCGTTGGGTCAAAGATAATTATTCTCGTACTAAAGTTCCAATGGGTTCGCCATCTGCAAGCCGGGAAAGATTTCCGGGCTTGTTCATATCGAAGACAATGATGGGTAGTTTGTTTTCCTGGCACAGGGTAAAGGCCGTCATATCCATCACGCTGAGCCCCCGGTTGTATACATCCTGAAACGTAATTTCATCAAATCGGGTGGCTGTGGGATCTTTGAGTGGGTCTGCCGTGTAGATGCCGTCCACACGGGTTCCTTTCAGTACCACGTCGGCGTTGATTTCGATGGCCCGCAGGGAAGCGGCGGTATCCGTAGTGAAATAAGGATTGCCTGTGCCGGCTCCAAAGATAACGACACGGCCTTTTTCAAGGTGGCGTACGGCTCTCCGACGGATAAAGGGTTCACAGATCTGCTCCATTTTGATGGCGGTTAGCAGTCGTGTCTTGATAGACAGCTTTTCCAGAGCATCCTGCAAAGCCATGCTATTAATGACCGTGGCAAGCATACCCATATAGTCCGCCTGGACGCGGTCCATCCCTGCTTTTTCGGCGCTGAGGCCCCGGTAGATATTTCCACCTCCAATGACGATGGCCACTTCCATGCCTTTGCTGTGAATTTCTTTTATGTCGCTGGCATATTGTGTGACACGGTTGATGTCAATGCCGTAATTCTGGTCACCCATGAGGGCTTCCCCGCTAAGTTTGAGTAGGATGCGTTTATACTTCATAAAATTATCGTCTTGGAAAGGAACTTCCAGCGGCCAAAGATAAAAGAATTTTTTGACTACCCGATATTACCTGTCGGGCACACCGTGATTAGGAGAGCCAGGCCACGTTCTGTACGGGAGTATGTTTTTGCCCGATAATATCTTTGTATAATTCGGGTTTTCGTGCTTGTATGTATCGGTAACCACCTGCCTGAATCAGCTTTTCAGGTGTAACAATGGCGGTAGTAAAACTGTTGTCAAATGAACGGCACTCAGCAATAACATCTCCGAAGGGGTCGATTATCATGGAGCAACCGTTTTTTAGTTGATTGTCGTCCATGCCAATCGGATTAGAAAAAACTACATAGATGCCATTGTCGTAAGCTCTTGCCGGCAACCATTTCATCAGCCAGGCCCGGCCTTTCATCCCATCAAACTCCAAACGCAAAGAAGTTGGATCGGCGTCACGGTTATCCCAAAGTTTCGGATCAACAAAACCTGCGCCCGGCCTGGTGGATGGTGTGCACATCGTTACATGGGGCATGAAGATAATATCAGCCCCTAAAAGTCTCGTAGCCCTGACATTTTCGATGATGTTATTGTCATAACAAATTAAGATGCCACATTTCCATCCATGGATGTCAAAAACACAATAGCTTTCGCCCGGTGTTATATATGGATTGATAAAGGGGTGTAATTTTCGGTATTTCGCGACCAGTCCGTTTTTATCCACACAGACATAGGCTTTGTAGATGTTGTCGTTTTTATCTTTCTCGAATAATCCGGCTAATATGATCATGTCATGTTGTTTGGCTATCCCGATAAGTTTCAAGAGACTGGGCCCGGAGGGAATGAATTCCGCGAGTTCAAGCATTGCAGATTTCGAAAGATGCCTTGCAAACGTATAACCTGTGATCGAACATTCATGGAAAGCAATTACGTTTGAGCCTTCGGCTGCCGCTTTTCGGGAAAGGCTTTCAATAACTGACAAATTATAGCTTTTATCTGCGCTTTTGTGCTCGAACTGGGCCGTCGATATTTTTATGCTATCCATCTTCAAATTGACATAAGTTTCTGCTTTCTCTATTGTCCGATCAATTCGGCAGCGTGCAACTGTATTTCAGCTCCTTTGCTATAATCCTCATTGAGACGTAGGCGACCTTTTACGGTTATTGGCGTTTCCGTGAACTGTACAGATTCGGATTCCATGAAAATCTCTATCATCGGCGGTATTCCGTTTTGCCCGCAATACATGCATTGCAAAACGGGCAAAACAGATAATAGAAACTTTTCATGTTTTCTACTGGATGTAATGGGTATCATGTAACCTGACAATTTCACATCCTTTCCGTCTAAAGCCATCAATTTATCAGAAAATTCAGGTTTCATCGTGGGATTTGATTCCGGACGCTCGCGATAAACTTGAAACCGGAGTGTCGCAGCAGCTTCCCAAATCTCATTCATTAATGAAAGTGAAAGGTGATTGTTCCGATGTTCTACTTGTGCGCTGACATGCTGTATGGGAATCCCGCAACATAGGATCAAAATAAAAACGTTCAATCTACCGGTAAGCATATAGTAGGGTTAACGCTAAGAATAAATCGGTTTCCTTGTTTTCCAATTTCCTTTGGTAAAGTCCGGAAAATCAACTGGTTTACTCTTATTATTTACAGATAGCTCAGTCAACGGTATAATCGCGCTGCTTGTGACGGAGTCATAAACATCCCAGTCGGGCATTTTCTCCGCTTGTAATGCCAAAACCAACCGGTGCCAGTTTATGGGTGTAGTAGAAGACTGCTGGCCGTGACCGCGTATGGGGCCTGACCGGCGCGGCGCTGGTTTATAATTGAGGTCGATCGGATGTGCGAATTTTTCTAAGTATTTGTCGGGAGATTCCCATTCGTGTGATTCGGGGCTGACTTCATCCAAATAAATTCTACTTCTTGATTTATCTCGCACGTAGACGCCCTTTGTGCCCTGAACCCGAAAATCTTCTCTAGGGTGCGGTGTGTGCGTATCGTGGTTTAGCGTGATCAATTTACCATTCGTTGTTCTGATCAGCGTAGCGTTGTAATCGCCTAGTGTGAGTTTCTTAGTGGCGTATTCCGAGTCTGGACCAAATTTCGCTGCGGCATATTGGTTAATCATCACGGATTTGGTGCTCATGGACACCAAATAATCAAACCTGTCGCCATGATTAATGTTCAATATCGGCATCATATTTCTCATTGGGTGATCCGGATATAGATTGCCATTACGGATGGCCGTATACGCGAGCCTCCATGGCTCTCCTTCCGGATCGAATTTGACCTTCCTTAAATCATGGATATAACCGCTTTCCAGATGAAGTATGTCTCCCAATAGGTCGTTTCTCACCATGTTCAATAACGTGAGATCGCCGAAGCCCCCAATGACGATACTCGCCCATTTGCCGGTTTTTTCATGGGTTTCGACCAATTCCCAGGCCTCTTCTAGGGTCTGAACCAACGGTACTTCGCAAGCAGCGTGTTTGTCATTCCTCATCGCTGCCAGGCAAATAGCGCTGTGTGAATCCCAAGGTGTAGCGCAGATCACAGCGTCGAGATCTTCCTCTTCGCACAACCTGACGTAATCCATCGGCCCTCTGCCGTATAAATTGGGAGCTGGTTGTCCGTATTCCGACACCCATTTTTTGGCTTGCTCTAACCGATCCGGCACTATTTCACAGAGTGCTTTCACTTCGACATCGGGTATGCCCAACGCCGCGCTCAAATGATACGAGCCCCGTCCCCCCAAGCCAACAAACCCCAGTTTAATAGTCTTCTTTTCCCCTACTTTCCTGACAGGGGATGCCAGCACTCCTGTCAAACCTGCGTTTAGGGCTATTCCGCCAATCGCAGCACTTGATAGTTTTAGAAAATTTCTTCGATCAAAAGTGTTGTTATTCATAATTCCATTTTTTAATGGTGATATTCATTTCATATCGTTCATGCCCAGCAGTTTCAGTGCATTTTTGTTATAGATTTTCTCTAGTACGGTATCGGGCAGATAGATGCCATAAATCATCCAGCGACCCTGCTGATGGTGGCTTGGCGCGGGATCAAAATATTCGTCGTCCGTTTCAAGAAAGCGATAATATACCTGATAAGCCGTTGCTTTACACGGTGTATCTGTTCCAAAAAGGATCCGATCCTGGTATTTGATCATAAATTTCCGTGCAGTGTACGGTTGCCTGCCCAATTCACTGATTCGTGCGTCGATATCGACATACATATTGGGATACTGATCCAGCCATTTTGAAACTTGTCCGAGGTCCTCCGCTAAATTTCCCATGTGGGTAGAAATAAAATTTGTCTTTGGATGCTTCGCAATCACCCGATAGAGTTGCGCGAGAATTTCTTCCTTTGAATACGGATATTGTGTGCCGTAAAAAGCCCAACTCGGGTTATTAGCCAACTCATCGTAACGCTCATTGTATTCGTCGATGGGGGTATGGAATGCCTTTGGGTCTGAAACATGAATGACGACCGGTATCCCCAATTCTCCGCACTTCGCCCAAATCGGATCGATTCTTGGATCATCCACAGGAATAACGCGGTTCTCTTTATCCCGCACGATTAGCCCCAGTTCTTTCGAAATTTTTAAACCCCGTATTCCCATTTTTACAGCACTTTCCAACTTTTCGGCTTCTTTAATGCCAAAATCGGGTTCTGAAATTTTTGAAAAGTCCGGCCGGAAAAACACGATGAATCGATCCCCTCCGATTTCCTGGGACACCTTAAGATGATCTTTGTAGAAATCACCCATTGATCTTCCGTCCAAGCTGACACACTTCCACACTCCTGCCTTATCCATCTCTTCAAGATATGTCTGCGTGTTCGAAAGATCGCCAAGGTGATTATGAATATCAATAACGGGATATTTCGGCTTAGTGATATCGGTTTCTTTTACAACCAGTTGGCTTTTGGGTTTCCAGTCAACCAGTTTTAAGTCTCCCAATTGTCCATACGTGTGCAAAACCGGTATCAAGAATAGGCATAGCATGGCATTTCTAACATTTTTCATCGGAATAATTGTTTATTTATTACTGTCAAATTATTGGTTTTGTGTCAAACTCGTATTCTTCCTAACCCGTTTGCTCTTTTAAGAAACTTCAGCAGGGAAAAAGGATGTAAAAATTAGACAACTAACTCCTGTGTCTAATCAACCTGTTGAAAAACAAGGAAATAAATTTAAAAAGAAGGTGGCCGTTAGGTGGCCTATTAGAAAATTGCTGTGTATCTTAGTTAGAAAGAATGACACGGGAACTGTGACAGGTGTTAATTGAATATAATTGAACCGAAACTTTCGTAATCATGAAAGGTGTTTTTTGTTAATTGCCATAACCAGCTAACCGACTTTGGCTCATCATAGTCCACACGATAAAAGTTTGCCCGCCAGCGATCACCCTTGTGCGGCGGAACATGATTTAAAGGGATCAGAAGTTTATAGGGAATGAAAAACTCTGCAACCCAGCCGTCAACCGCTGCACCTGGTTTTTTTTCGCCACCCAACGCAGCTGTTTCATGATCGGTCTGCCTATCGGCATTGTAATGAAATGGCTGCCATCTTAAAAGATCTCCATTCGTATTAGCAACTAGAATGGGGAGCTCATGGTTAAGGGGGGAAATTTCATACTCAAAATATGTTGGATAATTCTCATCCGGCCAAAGGAAAACTTCCGCCACATCTTCCTTCCATAGGTCCATAAAATCAGCGTTCATCGATGAAGTCAATTTATTGTCCTGGCAACTGAAAAGAAAATAAAGACCGGTTTCAGAATACAATGCCTTTACATTCGTCTGCAGGGGGTTATCTTTAAACTGTTCGCGTTTAGCAAGTACGATCCATTCAGCTTTTCCCCAATTTTCGTTACTCCCATCACCGGTTACCTGAAAATCGGCCGCCTTTTGCACATGGTAAACCGCGGATTTGTTCTCACCATCCCCATTGCTTTCCCGGTTACTACATGCAGTAATTAGGGACGAAACAATGATTAAGAGGGATTTGTACATCATATGAATCTATTTTAACGTGAATTCGGTAACGCTCCTCACGGTGCAGCGAACTAAAAAACTAAATCCTATTGCCTATTTTACCGTTGTCGAACCAATTAGGTTTGCACCGAGGTCAGCATCCCAGCTATTTCCCTTATTCGCGAACCGTATGCAGCGCCTGTTGGCGCTTTGCTCTTTGGGATCGTTGATTTTCAGGTAGATGCCGTAATCTCCGGTGGGAACGCTGCCAAATTCGGACATCGCAACCGAGAATTTCAGGTCACGCCAAGCAGCGGTATTGTCGGGCCGGCCGTTTCCGTTCTCATCGGCCAGCCAGTCCCTGGCATCCAGGTTGGTAAGTGCGGTGTAGGTGCCGGAACCGGTTTTGGATTTCAGGATAACCGACACATTTTTCCGGTTGACCACATTGCCGAAACCGACGTTCTGGATCCTTCCCTCGAACCTCAGGGTGCCGTTCTGCTTTACCCATCCGCTTGCTTTGGCCTCACGCAGTACCAACCGGTAGCCCAATCGGTCGCGAAAATATTCAAGTCCGTTTCTGCCGTCATATACCGGGTCAAAGACGGCCGTTTTGGTTGGTCCGGTGAAGGGGGGATTTGTCTCACTGCCCGATGCGGGAAACGTAACCGGTTTGGTAACGTTTGCTTCATTATAGTTAAAATTGCTCCACCGCGAATAATTACCGTGCCGCATGTTTGCAGCAGTTGTCCGGAATAATTGGGCTTCTAGGATAGCGCCCGGCATATTGCCATGTACATTATCACCGATCCCGCCTTCGACCTGGGTCATTGTGTTTTGGTTATGGATCCAGGTAAGCGCTTTGTAACGATCAAAAGTTCCAGCATCGAGTCCGGAATTAGTCAACAAGCTACGTCCTTTGGATTCTGTCTGCGTATATCTATTTGCATAACTATCGTCAAATACCCCAAAACGTGCCTCCGGTGTGCCCTTTTTGGGAACAGGTATCTCGTGCATATTATCAAAGTTGTATGTCGTCCCGTAGGTAGCATTATACCATACTAAGAATCCGCCAGAATATGCGATCAGAATCCGCGAATCGGGAACGGCATCCAGATAGGCGTCCATAACCTTCCTGTATGCCTCGGGGTCCTCGGCCATGGGGGAGGAATGCTGTTCGCCCCATGGGCCAAACATTCCGGTTTTGACACACATGATGATGTCCTCGAATTCATGGAAAACCGGTTTGAGCTGCCAGATGTGGTATTCGATCCAGTTTTTGTCCGTATGGCCGGGTACATCGCACATGGCCGAAGGATTATTGGGGGTTACGTATGCCGGTTCGGGCCCGTGGATCAGTCCCTGGGTGAGCTCCAGCTGGGGGTACTTGTGGGGTTCGATGTAATTGAACCCGTTTCCGTCATACGAGAATTTCACAAAGGCGACACCGTTGCCGTCCCTTACCTTCTGGAGCAGTCCCCTGATGTAATCAAGTGCATACGTGGTTAAGGGCTGTGTTTTTCCTGTTCTCGGGGTTCCGGTTCGGGGTTCCCTGAACAGCCCGTCATCCTTGTAACCGAAGGCATCTTTTGCCGAGAGGAAGGCGTTTGACGAAAAGTTGCATAAGTCGAAACACATAAAAGAGATGGAAGGGAGGGCAGCGACCCCGGTACCGCCGATGTAGGGCTTGTCGTTCTGATTGACGCCGTTGAAAAATTGGGTCTCTTCGATATCATCGCCCTCCACGGGCGGCACCTGTCTTCCATGGTACAGCACAGAATTAGCGTCAACCGGGACGCGGTGGTCCACTTCGGGTGTAATGCCGAAAGGCGAATTGTGGTCATTGACCAGTTCCGGCGGTATGTTCTGCCACCGGCCGCGGTAGGCGCCCCTGTCGGGATTGGGGATATCCACGGGATTCTCGGTATAGTCAAGCGGCTGCAGTACGAGCGGAGCCTGACAGCCCACGATGACGGCAACCAAACAGGAAACGGTAATTATAATTTTGATTTTCATATACGGTTTATTCAATTTTTTTGTGGCTAGTCCTATAAGATACTTATTAACTTATTTTCCTCAACAGGGCCTTAAATACCTGTGATATCCACACAAGATTAAGGCGTTCTGAAAAATGACCTCAATTTTTATGTTATAATTGGCTAACTCGTCGATATCCGTCGTTACAAATGACTGTTATTTGTTTTACATTTAAAAGTACGGATGTCAGTCAAACGGTTGCGTAATTCGCGCAACCGTTTGATTTAGAGCGGAGGGCAAAAAGCATTACCACATGTATGGCCATACACGTGGCAATGGTAATCACAATACGTAATTATTCCTTATCCGAATCTAGCATCGTCTGTAAACGGGCTTTTCCGGAACGTTCTATGAATGGGTTTTTTCGTTGACTAATTCGCTATAATACTGTTCATACAAAGGCATGATATTCGCCAGCTGAAAGTCTTTAGCTCGTTCAAGGGCGGCCTCCTTGAATTGCTCCAAACGGGTGTTGTCTTCCAGGATGTGGATCGCATTCGTGGCCATTGCATCTACATCTCCCACATCACTGAGGTAACCGGTTACTCCATCTACGTTTAATTCGGGCAGGCCTCCTGTATTGGATGAGATGACCGGCACTTTGCATGCCATGGCTTCCAGCGCGGCAAGGCCGAAACTTTCCGAACCCGAAGGAATGATGAATAAATCCGATACGGATAGAATTTCTTCGATCGCATCCTGCTTACCAAGAAAACGGATGTCTTTGTCAACACCCAGCTCACGCGATAACTGTTCGGCATGGGTACGCTCGGGACCATCACCCACCATCAGCAATTTGCTGGGGATTTTTTCCTGTACTTTTTTGAAGATGCGGATTACATCTGTGGTACGCTTTACTTTCCGGAAATTGGATGTATGCACGAGGATGCGCTCATCGCCCGGCGCAATAGCCTGTTTGAAGTGCTGCCGGGGCTTCAGACTGAAACGGCTTAGGTCAACAAAGTTGGGGATCACCCGGATTTCCCGCTTCACGTCGAAGTAGTTAAGCGTTTCCTCCTTTAAATTATTCGATACCGCTGTTACCCCATCCGATTGGTTAATGGAAAACGTCACCACCGGACTGTAGCTGGCGTCTTTGCCCACCAATGTAATATCCGTGCCATGCAGGGTAGTTACCACCGGTATATGGATGCCGTAGGTGGCCAGGATCTGCTTGGCCATGAATGCTGCGGAAGCATGGGGAATGGCATAATGTACATGCAATATATCCAACTTTTCAAACCGGACCACATCTACCAGTTTGCTCGCCAGTGCCAATTCGTAAGGCGGAAAGTCGAACAAAGGATATTTGGATATGGTCACCTCGTGGTAATAGAGATTCTCGGAAAAGAAATCCAGCCGGGCGGGCTGGCTATAGGTAATAAAATGGATCTGATGCCCATTGGCTGCCAGTGCCTTGCCTAATTCCGTGGCTACTACGCCGCTTCCACCGAAGGTGGGATAACATACAATGCCTATCTTCATGTGCTCCCTCTAAGTAATCGGGTGCAAAGTACGTATAAATTTTCCGACGCAATATTCATGTAAACGTAAAAAGATTGGGATACTACCGGATCACTTGCAGATAACTAAAAAATTAATTGTAAAACTAAATAATTAGTTTTATGTTTGTAGGGTAGATATTCAATGTCTAAAGTATTGAAGTATTTTTAAGTTGGGCGATTTAGGATTAATGATTGATAGACGGTAAATATATGAAGGAATTAAAAGAATTAACCCGTGTGGAGGAACAGATTATGCAGGAGTTATGGGAACTGGACAAGGCATTTGTCAAAGATATTATTGATAAATTACCCGCTCCCAAGCCTGCATATAACACCGTATCCACCATTGTACGGATCTTGGAAACGAAAGGCTTTGTCGCTCACGAAGCCTTTGGCAAGAGCCACCGCTATTATCCGCTGGTATCGAAAGAAGCGTACCGCACGTTTGCGACCCGCAAGCTCTTGCATGGATATTTTGATAATTCAGCAAGGAATATGCTGTCGTTCTTTGTAGAAGAGAAGAAACTTGACCTGCAGGATGCGGATGACCTGTTGAAAATGCTTGAAGAAGCAAAGAAGCAAAAGGAGAGGTAGCTATGTTTTATTTAATCTTGGCTAATCTTTATCTAGCCGTTTTTTTTGCCTTTTATTGGGTGGCATTACGTAATCAGACTTTTTTCCGATGGAACCGCGCGTGTTTGCTGGGCGGGTTGGTTTTGGCGTTTGTCTTGCCTGCATTGGATATTTCTGCTTGGTACGCTTATCCCAACGCGTATCCTCAGTACCTGATCGGCAACGGTGAGCCGGTTGTCGTGGAGGCCGGTGCGGTTGATGTATCCCAACCCGAATCCCTGGATTGGAAAAAGCTACTGGTAGCGATATATGCGATAGGCTGTGCCATATCATTCCTGTTTTTTCTGTTGCGCATGGAGCGGACGCTTCATCGGCTGCGGACATTCCGGCCGGGTGCTGCCTTCTCGTTTTTTGGTGCGATCCGTGTCGATAAAAACCTGGTGGGGTATGAACAGATTGAAGCACACGAGAAAGTGCACGCAAAGGAATGGCATAGTGTGGACCTCATCGTGATGCAGCTTGTCAAAATCGTTAATTGGTTTAATCCAATTGTATATTGTTACGAACATGCTCTCCGGATGCAACATGAATACATCGCCGACGGGATAACTGCGGACGGTGATAAGCTGGGGTATGCCGAGTTGCTGGTGGCGAGAGCGATGGGTGTGGAGCCGGTGGTCCTTTCCCATACATTCTCGAACAAACGTTGGTTAAAGCGCCGTGTGTCGATGCTGTTGCGGGATAAATCCCGCACGCGTAGCTTACTTCGGTATGCCCTGTTGCTGCCGGTGATCGGGATATTGGGAGTTTTCTCCATTGCTTGTAACCAGCAGCAATCAAATGGCAGACAGCCATCGTTGTCGGTAGAACCCGTAGCGGATACGGTGGGTGGATTGGTCAGTGTGGCTGAAAACATCAAGCTGTTTAGCGAACAAATAGGTAAGAATGTTCCTTATGGCCAGGAGGCTATACGCGATAAAAAACAAGGAGCTTTGGCTTTTACCTTTGAAAAAGCTGAAAATGGGCATATTGAGCATATCAAGTTCCTGAATGAATTATGGGAAGGGCAGCAAGAACAGGTGCTGCGGGTTTTGCAATCCAAGCGTGTGGATAGCTTAGCTCCAATTGGCAAATACTTGGCAACCATAGAATTCCGTCTTTCGGGGAAAGGAGGTATGTCCGACGAAATGCTACCACCGCCACCTCCGGTGCCTGCAGAATATACCATCCTGAGTCCCATAGTGATCGTGGGTTTCCCTCCCAAAGTCACCCGTCGTTCGGAACCAAAATCTACAAGGGCAGGACAAAATGCGAAGCAAAACGAAGAGGCAAAAACTATCCTGAAAGACGCTGTGTCTGGCAATCAGGTATTCCAGTCGGTTGAGGTCAACCCTGAACCACAGGGAGGTATGCGAGCGTTCATGGAGTATATCGCCAAAAACTACGATTATCCACAGGAAGCAATCGAGGCGGAAATAAACGGGAAACTACTGGTTTCTTTTATCGTGGAGAAGGACGGCAGCTTAACGGATATCAGACTTATAGAAGATCTCGGATATGGCACCGGTGATGCCGCGTTGCGTGTGGTCAGGAACGGTCAAAAATGGTCGCCCGGTATTCAAAATGGACAACCGGTCCGGGTAGCCTACACGTTACCTATCCGGCTAAACCTGCAACAGTGAGATCCGCCCGGCCAATTGGCCGGGTTTTTTCGTTTAAGGAGAGGCCAATTGCATAAGAATGCCGCACAGATAACCTGCGTAGGTGCCAACCGCGTAAGCGCAAACCGAGAGAATGACACCAACAGAGACCAACGATGGATGGAATGCGGCGGCTGTAGCGGACGCCGAAGCCACCCCGCCGATGTTGGACATGCTGGATACGGCAAAAAAGAAAAAAGGTGCACGGATCAGCCAGCCCACCAATGCCAGAAAACTGACGTGAAATAACATCCAGGTAATTCCAACTAAGAATAACCCTGGATTGTCCAGTATGGCCAAGATATCCATCTGCATGCCAATGGAAGCGATCAGCACGTAAAGAAGCACCGTTCCGAGTTTGGATGCACCTGCCCCCTCTAACTGCCTTGCCTTGGTCGTTGACAGCAGAATGCCCAAAATCGTGGCGATGAGAATGATCCAAAAAAAATCAGAGGTGAGGCTGAATTTGTCCAGATCCGGTGCATTCGTTTTTACCCAGCCGGCAATAAAGGTACCCGCCCAATGGGCGATGCCGGTGGTACCAAAGGCCAAACCCAGCATAATCATCAGGTCTTTTACTTCGGAGATACGTGTATTGGCTTTGCTATAGGCTTCCATTCGGCCTGTCAGTTCCTCCACGGCACGGTTATCCGCACGGAAAAAGCGATTCATCCGTTCCGCTTTGCCCGCGCCAAATAAAAGCAATGCCATGTATCCATACGCTATAAATACATCCACCGCGATGGTGGCTGAAAATAATTCCGGTGACGGCTCAAAAATCCGGTACAGTGCAGCTTGGTTTGCCCCACCACCGATCCAAGAACCGGCCAGGGTAGCGAGTCCGCGCCAGACCTCATTAGGCCCTTCCCCACCGACAATTTCGGGGGCAAATAGGCCAACCACATACACGGCAAAAGCGCCCCCCAGCATGACGCTTACGACGGTTGCTGCAAACATGACGCCCGCCTGTTTGCGCAGCTTCCAAAGTTCTGGCAGGTTAAGGCTTAAAGTAAACAGCACCAAGCAGGCAGGCAGCAGGTAGTTGGAGCTTACGCCATAGATTGCTGAATTTTTTCCGTCGATAATTCCCGCTGAGTTCAGCAGTCCAGGAATAAAATAACACAGCAGGAGTGGGGGCAGAATCGCATACAGCCGTTTGAAAAAACGGGAAGACAAAGAAGATGTGTAGAAAACCAATGCGAGGATGGCCATCAGAAGTCCAAAGACTACCGCATCATTGGATATCCATGGCGTAGTTGTGGCGACTAAGATCATAAACAAAAGTACCATTCTGATCTATAAAAAGGGCATATAAAATATTTCTCCTATTTTAGTAGCCATAAAGAATATGCAAAACAAACTGTCCCGATTTTTGGAGAATTATGGAGGCATATTGCTTCTGCTTCTTGGTATCGTACTGGGTAGCATTGTGGGTGTTTTTTTTCCGGAGGCGGTGGGGTGGCTAAAGCCTTTGGGGGATGTTTTCCTCAATCTGTTGTTTGCTGCGGTAGTTCCGTTGCTGTTTTTTGCCATTTCTTCGGCGGTGGCAAATATCGACGGCTCACAGAAATTAGGGCGTATTATTTCAGTCATGGCCGGCGTGTTCCTGTCTACCATCGTTATTGCAGCACTTTGTACGATGGTGGTTTTGTGGTTTTTTCCCGTTGAGGCACCGCAGGTTCCGGCGGAGTCGGTAAGTGAGCTCCTGCAAGCCGGTTCGGACGATACGTGGGGTGATAAATTGGTCAGGTTTGTTTCCGTGGATGAGTTTTATAAGTTGCTTTCCCGGGAAAATATGCTGGCGTTTGTGATCTTCTCCTTCCTTACAGGGGTTGCTGCTATGCGTTCAGGGCAGGCAGGTGATTCCTTCAGGAAATTTTTATCATCGGGAAATGAGGTGATGAAACACCTGCTTATTCTGATCATGAAGATTGCGCCGCTGGGTCTCGGCGCCTATTTTGCCTATCAGGTAGGTACGATTGGACCCGAACTTTTTGGTTTTTACGCCAAGCCCCTGGGCTTGTACTACCTACTGGGAGCATTTTATTTTCTGGTGTTTTTTAGCCTGTATGCTTACATTGCAGGGGGCAGGTCGGGTGTCGATCGTTATTGGAAAAATAACATCTTACCTTCGGCAACCGCCATCAGCACGTGCAGCAGTATCGCCACGATGCCTGTCAACCTCGCCGCGGCACCCCGGATGGGCATCCCTGCTTCAGTCGCGAACGTGGTTATTCCATTGGGAACCACCTTGCATAAGAATGGGTCGTCGATGTCAAGCATTGTTAAAATTTATGTGGCGTTTGTGCTCATCGGCCGGGATTTTTTCGAACCTGCAACCCTGATTACTGCACTTGGTATCACTGTACTGGTCAGCATTGTAGCCGGTGGAATTCCCAATGGTGGCTACATCGGTGAGATGCTGATGATTTCGGTCTATGGACTGCCTACGGAGGCCATTCCCGCCGTTATGATTATCGGCACGTTGGTAGATCCCATCGCTACCCTGCTAAATGCCACGGGCGATACGATAGCGGCCATGTTGGTAAGCCGGTTTGCGCTAGGCCGTAAAGGATTGAACACAGAGGGGATAGAAAACGGATGACACGGATTAAGCGGATTGATGCGGAGGCATTGCGGCCTTTTGTGTCGTTTCAGACCTCCCGGAGCGGTGGCAGTGGTGGGCAGCACGTCAATAAGGTGGAGACAAAAGTCACGCTGCTGTTTGACATGGATGCGGTGACGTTCTTTTCAGCAGTGGAAAAGGACCGTATTCGGCGTCGTCTTGCCAGCCGGTTGCAGGCAGATGGGCGTCTGCAGGTTGTCAGTCAGGAAACACGCAGCCAATTGCAGAATAAGGAAATTTCCGTTCAAAAGCTAGTGGAGTTACTGGACCATGCCCTGCGGACCGACAAACCCCGAAAAGCTACCAAACCTTCCAAAGCGGCTGTTCAAAAACGCCTTGACGCCAAGCGTCAGCAAGCATTGCGGAAAATCAACCGGAAGAAAGATTGGCTTTAAAAGCGATAACTCATTCCCACCGAGCCATACCGATGCCGGAAAAACATGCCCGGCACCTCTTTGCTATAGAAAATATACTGCATGCGCAGGGTAACCAGCCGATTGGCGTAAGCTATGCCGAATTGATGATACAGAACCCAGCGGGAAGGCGTATAGGTTACCGGACCTTTATCGTGGAGGAACATGCCGCCCTGTAGTGTCGCATCGTATCCCACAAATCGCAACTGGGGAGTATAATAAAAAAACAATTCGTTGTTTGCTGTTGAGCCATTTACCTGTAGCCGGCTGGATGTGAGAGCCGATTGGTAAAGCGGGTTAATCCGACCCAGTCGCAGTGTTGGTGCAACCGACAGTCCGGTATGATTTAGCCCCAATATCGCTTCTGCATAGGCAGAGAGATCAAGCCAATGGGCTTTATTACGGTATAGCAAGCCGCCATATTGCACCGAAGCGTCCAAACCGGCGGCATTCTTTAATTGATATTGCCATCCGGCAATGTCATAAAGTTTAAGCACTTTATGGATACTTTCCTGAAATTGCCTTCCCAGTGCCCGCTGCCCGATGGTTCCCAGTTCCACGCTGAAAGAAAGATAGGATTCGTTGGTAAAGTAGCGGTCAAGATCGGCGGCAACAAATAAATAAGCGGTGATGGGTCGGTCTACTTCTTCGATATAACGGATCTGGGCTGTGTAAGCATTGTACATTTTCTGCCCTACCGTTATCCCCCATAGCCGATTGGCCTCCTTTGCGGATAACTGTGTGCTGTCTGCTGCCTTCCGGATGTTAAAAAAAATACCGTTGGTGTAATATTGATCCTGCTTATTAAATAGATAGAGGTCATTGTCACTTCGGAAATTGAGCTCAGCGCGGGGCAGGGGCTGTGCGAGGCCCATGAAATGACTGAAGAGTATACAGGTTATGATGCCGGCCTTGCCAGCGCTATATAGGTTGTTGATCATTTTTTTCTCCCCGGAAACAAACATACGGATTTTTTTCCTCCTGTTTTTGTTTAGAATAATTCTAAAAAATATCAATCCCTTGCAATATTCGTAGCTTCGTTTTGCAATTCGTAATTTTGCATTCCGGTTTAATCCATTGGGGGATAACGAAATGAAGAAAAGTTCGGTAATAGCTATCATTGTAATTGCATTAGCCATTGCGATGATTATTGTGATGTATGCGGATTCGAGTACCTATTCGACATTTACGGAGGCGAAAGAAAAGCAATCCGAATTGTATGTGGTAGGGGTGCTCAACAAAGAGAAGGAGTTGCTCTACAATCCCACGGTGGATGCCAACCATTTTTCGTTCTACATGTATGACAACGACAGTACGGAATGCCGGGTGGTGTTCCGGGGGGCAAAACCGCAGGATATCGAGCGTTCGGAACAAATCGTACTAACGGGTAAAATGGTAGGTAACGAGTTTCATGCCAGTAAGATCTTGATGAAGTGTCCATCTAAATACAACCAAGACGAAATAGAAGTGATTGAAGCAAACACGGCCCAGACAATAGGGTTTGTTGACACACCAATCGATTAATCGATAATATGGATATAACCTATGTAGGCGAGAGCCTGTTGCCGGGCAAAATCGGTCAATTCTTTGTCATCCTTTCTTTCGGAACTGCGCTTTTATCGTGTATCAGTTATTACTTTGCCGCACCTCACAAGGAAGACCGTTCTTGGCTGAACATTGCACGGGTTGCATTCTGGATCAATGTTGCCGCAGTAATCGGTATCGGAAGTAGCCTGTTTTATATCATTTACAATCATTTATTCGAATATCACTACGCCTGGGCCCATTCTTCGAGGTCCTTGCCCACCCATTATATCATTTCCAGTTTTTGGGAGGGACAGGAGGGAAGTTTCTGGCTGTGGATGTTTTGGCAGGGTTTATTGGGAATCGTATTGGTTTTCAGAGCCAAAAGTTGGGAAAGCCCGGTAATGGCAGTGGTTATGTTATGCCAGGCTGTTTTAGGATCCATGCTTATCGGCGTAGAGATTTTTGGCGAACGGGTGGGTAGCTCGCCCTTTATCCTGTTGCGGGAAGCGATGAACGCTCCGATTTTTTCGGATCCGAATTACCTCGGGATGATTGCGGATGGTTCGGGTTTGAACCCTACGTTGCAGAATTATTGGATGGTGATTCACCCGCCGGCGTTGTTTCTTGGCTTTGCTGCGATGATTGTGCCCTTTGCGTATGCCGTGGCGGGATTATGGCAACGGCGGTACAAGGAGTGGATCGCAGTGGGTATACCCTGGGCACTTTTTGCCGTAATGGTATTGGGAGCAGGGATTATCATGGGGTCATTCTGGGCGTATGAAGCCCTGAATTTCGGTGGTTTCTGGGCATGGGATCCCGTGGAAAATGCATCCATTATTCCATGGCTTATGCTAATTGCTGCCGTGCACGTAATGATTGCCTATAAAAATTCAGGACATTCTTATTTTACGGCTGCGTTTCTGGCGATGATCAGTTTTGTGTTGGTAATTTATGCTTCTTTCCTTACACGTAGCGGCGTATTGGGCGAAACATCCGTTCACTCATTTACCGATCTCGGCCTTTATTGGCAGTTGGTGGCCTTTAATGTTATTTTCCTCGCCATCATGGTGTACCTGCTGGTGAGCCGGAAGAAAGAAATGCCCTCTTCGCAGAAGGAGGAGGATATTTATTCGCGTGAATTTTGGTTGTTTATCGGCGCGCTCGTGCTGGTCGTAGCCTGTGTACAGATTATCGCATCCACTTCCATTCCGGTGTTTAATGTGGTGTTTGGGACGAAGGTAGCTCCTCCGCTCGACCCGGTGCAACATTACAACAAGTGGCAGGCTGGCTTCGCGGTGGTAATTGGCCTGCTGTCAGCGTTCACGCAGTTTATGAAGTACAAGCGGACGGATGTGCGCAAATTTTACACCGCTGCGTTGGCATCGCTGGTTGTAGCCATCGTGGTGACTGCTGTAGTGGTATATATCACGAAAGTATATACCAATTTTATGTATATCCTGTTGGTATTTGCAGCGGCTTATACCCTGGTGGCGAATGGGAAGATTTTAGGAGATGCCATCCGCGGAAAATGGAAGCTCACCGGATCTGCTGTAGCGCACATCGGTTTTGGACTGTTGCTCATCGGCGGGTTGGTGGCGGCGGCCACCAACGAAGTAATTTCGGTAAACAGCAGCAACTACATTGCAGTGGCGGGCTTCGATCAGGTGGAAAAGCCCGGCGACAACCTGTTTCTTACCGAAGGGGAGCCCACCCAAATGGGAGATTACCGCATTACCTACGTAGGTGATAGCGTGGCCCCGCCCAATGTGTACTATAAAATCAATTACGAGAAAATAGACGAAGAGACCGGCCGGGTAACCGAAAGCTTTCAACTTCGGCCTTTTGCCCAAAACAATCCACAAATGGGTGGGCTCGTTGGTACGCCGGCTACCAAGCACTACCTTACCCATGACGTATATACACTGATTACGGCGGCGATGTCCGAGCCTCACCAGCAAGGACAGCAGGGTGGAGAACAAACCGGTTTTGAAGCGTATGATGAGCCTGCCACATACGAAACCAACATCGGCGATACACTTCGCTACCGGAATGGGTACATTGTCGTTGAAGGGATTAACCGGAATGCGACCGTTCAGAATATTCCACGTAAAGATGACGATATCATTGTGGGGCTGACGCTACGCGTACATGCAGCAACCGGAGAGCAATATGAGGCTGAGCCGGTATTCCTGATTCGTGGAGGAACTACCTTCGATCTGTTTAAAGATGTGGAAGAGCAGGGGCTTCGGCTCCGTTTCAGCAACATCATGCCGCAGAAGGACAAGTTGGAGCTGATGGTATACCAAAAGCCATTGCCTGAAAAAAAATGGGTGGTGTTTAAGGCCATCAAATTCCCCTATATCAATTTCTTCTGGTGCGGAGCCATTGTGATGACCATCGGTTTCTTCCTGTCCATTTTCCGCCGTAATAAGGAAATCAGAAAAGAGCGAATCAAACCTGCTTAGTCCGTATGGATATTGTATTGCTTGGAAGCGGAAATGTGGCTACTCACTTCGGTAAGGCGTTATCCCATGCAGGACATCGGATCGTACAGGTATACAGCCGTGACCTAGCGCATGCTGCTGTACTGGCTGATGCGTTAAACACCAGTGCCATCGACGATTTGGCTACCGTTGATCCGGCTGCAGATGTATACCTGATCGCCGTAAAAGATGATGCAATCGGTCAGGTGGCTGCACAGTTACCTGCTTCGCTGAAAGGTGCCGTTGTCCACACGGCGGGAAGTGTTGAAATGAACGTTCTTGCATTGCAGGCACGAACATACGGTGTAATCTATCCTGTACAGACCTTTTCCGTGGCAAAACCGGTTTATTTTTCCGAGGTGCCCCTTGCGTTGGAGGCTTCGGACGAGATTACTTATACCCGGTTGGCAGAACTGGCCGCTAGCTTATCCATCCGGGTGTTTCCCTGTGATTCCCGGCAGCGGCTGGCGTTGCATATGGCGGCGGTATTTGCCTGTAATTTTACAAATCACCTTTATGCCATCGGCGCGGCTATCCTTCGAGAACATGCGTTGGACTTTGACCTTATCCGGCCGCTTATCCTTGAGACTGCCGAAAAAGTGATGGAGCACCAACCGGAGGACGTGCAGACCGGCCCGGCGGTTAGGCACGATACCGGCACGATACAAAAGCATTTGGCGGCGTTGAACGGCCGTCCTGATTTGGCGGCACTTTATCAGCTAATCAGTGACCACATTAGTCATCCGTAGGTTATATCCAGTAAATAGCTGCCTTTAACCCAGCCTACATGCAGTAAGAAATGCTGGATATATACTGGAGAGATACTGGATAAATACCGGATAATGAGTGTATCTTATCTATCCCTGAATTGGCCCTTTATCCGCTCCAGATTACCGATCATTTCCTCTATTCGCATGTTCTCATGCTTGATGTATTGTTTCATGAATACGAAATGGCAGATCAGGAACCAGAAAACGACGAAGATGAAAATGCCGGCCAGTGTCCAGAAGGGCAATATGAAATACATTTCAATGCCGTATAATGCGAAAGCAACGGCAATGCAGATTTCATAAACCACATAGCTCCGGGTATTGAAGCGGTTGCGTTTTTGTTGGAAAGCCCGCAAATAATTGATATAATCCTGTGGTTTGGACAATAAGTGCCTGCTTCGGCTGATATCTTTATAGTCGTTTAGCTGATTTGCGAAATAGTAACCAATGCACCCCACCATGATGGCCAGTGCCAGGTATGTGGTCCAGGTTGAGAAATCTACCACGATGCATATCCATAAAGCGGTCAGGACAGCAGTGCCCACGGCCACACTTTGCCAAAACAATTTTTTCGTCAGCGCAGTCCGATGACTTTTAATGTGCTGTAGAATTGTTTCAAAGCTAACGTTTGGCTCGGGTTTTTGCCCTTGCCAAAGCTGTTGTATCTCATCAAAGCCTTTCATTACTGTTGTATATTTCTGTTAGCTTATGTTTTATCCGGTGTATTTTTACCCGTAGGTTACCTTCGGAAATGCCAGCCACTTCAGCAATTTCCGGGTAAGGTATTTCATCCAATACCATCGTAATAATAATACGTTCATTTTCATCCAGTTGTGAAATGGATTTATACAATAAAGCAATTTGCTCTTGTTTTTCGGAAGGTTCTTCCGCATAATTTTCAATGATGTTATCATTGAGTTCATCCGTCGTGCGGCGTTTGGCCGTGCGGAGGTAGGAGAGGCAGGTGTTTACGGCAATGCGGTATATCCAGGTAGAAAACTGTGATTCGTTTCTGAAGGTATCGAGGTTTTGCCAAACCTTAATAAACGTCTCCTGCATCAGGTCGTTTGCCGAATCGCTGTCGCCCGTATATCCATAACATAGGTGGTACACCTTTTTGGAGTTCTTTTCAAATAGTTGCTGGAACAGTTGTCGCTGGTCTCTCATGCACGGCAATTACAGTCTATTTGACTTGTTAGCGGCAAATATGTTACAAAAAATCCATACCTTTATCCCAATGGAGACGCTGATACCCATACTGATCGCAATTGTGGTTTTTGCCTTTCAGGCATATGCTAATTTCCAGAAGGAACAGGAGAAGGCGCGTAAACGGAATCCAGGGCAACCTCCCTTGCCTCCGTTGCCGGAAGAAAACGCCGAACGGACAGTAGCCAAGCCCCGGGCAGATGTACAGCGGCGGGTGCCGGAACCTCCTCATACCCAAAGGCATTCCCCGCCCATACGGGAGGCATTTGAAAGCTACTCGGGATTCATGGACGTGGATGAAGTAAAGCGTGTGAAAAAAAACCGGAAACCGCAGCTTTCATCGTTGCGGGTAGAAGTGGATGAGGGGACAGATACCTCCCCATCAAAAGACGGAGTCACATTTGACTTACGCGATGCGGTGATCAAATCCGCCATTTTGGAGCGGCCGTATCCTTAATTATTGGCGGTCTATAATCAAATTAAAGTTGTCCATATCTTTCAGAAACGGCAATCCCTTACGGGTATCTTCGATATCTTTCCGATAGATGGTAAATGTGTACAAGTCTTCATATTCCGGTTTATAATACACCACGTCTCCCATGGGGGAAATACACATGGAACCTCCGGAATAGTAAATTTCGTTGCCATCGTGTCCTACACGGTTCACACCGATAACAAACGACTGGTTTTCAATCGCACGCGCGGGGATAAGGCTTCGCCAATGCGCCGAGCGTTTATCGGGCCAGCTAGCTACATAAAGTAAAATATCATACGCATAGTTAAGATTACGCGACCACACCGGGAAGCGCAGATCATAACAGATCATCGGACATATTTTCCAACCATTCAGCTCAACGACGACACGTTGGTTACCGGGCGTAAATACCGTATCTTCACCTGCCATACCGAAGAGATGCCGTTTGTCATATTTAACATAATTGCCTTCCTTGGTCATCCATATAAACCGGTTATAATACTTGCCCTCTTCTTCAATGATCAAGCTCCCGGCTACAACGCAGTCGTATTGCTGGGCTGTTTCCAGCATCCAGTGCATCGTCTTGCCGTCTGACTTTTCTGCACATTTCTCCACGCTCATCGTGAAGCCGGTATTAAACATTTCTGGCAGTATAATGAGATCGGTTTTCTCGCGGATTGCAGACAATCTGAGCGACAGGTTATCGAGGTTTTTATCAATATTTTCCCAGAAAAGGTATGCTTGAAAAGTCGTAATTTTTAATGCATCCATATCCATCAGCTAGGGTATCCCGTTATAGTTAACCTGCAATTAGTACAAATTAACAAAAATTATCTGAAAGCAAATGATAGCTCTCTATGCTGCAATTATTTTGCCAGTTATTACGTTGATCGGTCCAGGAGGTATTGTGCCATCGTTTGCAAGGGAATTTTCCGGTTTTTTCCGCAACTGATTTTATCAAGTGCTGTGTAGGCTTGTGTCGCATAAGATTGTTTGGCAGATTCCGTAGTCTGCCTGATACCGAGATCATTGTAGACCGCGGTAATCTCGTTTATTTTTTTTTCAGGCTGATCATGGGTTTCCAACCACTTGTGCAGTATGGAACGTGTTTCGACGTCTGCCGCGTCCAATGCACTTAACAATAAATAGGTTTTCTTGTTGGCGAGAATATCCCCTCCGCGTTGTTTGCCGAATTGTTTAGGGTCCCCGTACACATCAAGGAGGTCATCCTGTAACTGGAATGCAATGCCCACGTTAACGCCAAAGTCATAGATGTGTTGGGCATCCGGTCCGGAGGCATTTCCCAGAATGGCACCTATTTTCAGGGCTCCTCCCAGTAATACCGAAGTTTTCAGTTGGATCATATGGAGATAATCGGCAATGCTGACAGTCGAATTCGCTTCGAAATCCATATCTAGCTGCTGCCCTTCGCATACCTGTGTAGCCACTGTATTGAACGTTTCCAAGATGGCGGGAAGTTTGCCAGCAGGGCATTTTGCCAGCTGTTGGTAGGCCATGATCAGCAGGTTGTCTCCCGATAATATCGCGACGTTGGCATTCCATTTTTCGTGGACCGTTTGTTTTCCGCGTCTCAGGGGCGCCTGATCCATGATATCATCATGTACAAGTGAAAAGTTGTGGAAGAGTTCTACAGCCAATGCAGCAGGTACTGCTTGCCGGATATCAGGGATGGCGAATAGGTCGGCCGCCATCAATGTAAGCAGGGGGCGTATGCGTTTCCCTCCCAATGTGAGCATGTACCGGATCGGTTCGTACAACATTGCCGGGACGGATGGGATGTCAAGCTCCGCTAATCCCCGGTTGATGTATTGCTGCCATGTAGAGGTATCGCCTGTCATATTCTGAAAATTGGTTGCTAAGATAGGAATATCTCTTCAAACGATTGACGAAACGATGACAAGCAAGGTGTATAAATTGGCAGGAGATTTGTCGTACCTTTGCAAAATTCAATACCAGTAACGTTGAAAACACTCATTGAGGAGCCTGTCTCCACTCCGGTGTCTGAAAATACAGAACCGGAACCTACTCCAGATCTTAATAAAACGATTTCAAGGGAGCGGATACGGATCGCTGTCGCGCTATTTTATTTTTGCCAGGGCTTGGCGTTTGCTTCGTGGGCAAGCCGTATACCGGATATAAAGTCGGCATTGAATCTTTCCGATGCGCAATTGGGTACATTACTTTTTGCCCTTCCTTTGGGGCAGTTGTTGACCATGCCTTTGTCTGGCCGGTTGGTTACCCAATACGGCAGCCGGGGGGTGCTGCGTATCGCTGCTCCTTTGTATGCCTTGGTCTTGACTTTCCTCGCATTGGCGTCCACGGGTTGGCAGTTGGGTTTGGTACTGTTGGCTTTTGGCGTAGTAGGCAATATGTGTAACATTGCAGTAAACACCCAAGGAGTAGCTGCAGAGCAGTTGTATGGGCGTTCGATCATGACCTCATTTCACGGCGCCTGGAGTATTGCCGGATTTATGGGTGCGCTGATCGGTCTGCTGCTGATTAATCTTCACATCGGTACATACCTGCATTTCTGGATCATTTTGATTTTTGTGGTAATCAATACGGTGATTAACGAAAAATTCCTTGTGAGCCATGTGGTTACCGAGCAACGGAAGACGAGCTTTTTCACAAAACCCGATGGAGTGTTGGTGCAACTTGGTATCATCGGGTTTTGCAGTATGGCAACGGAGGGTGCAATGTTTGATTGGAGTGGTGTCTATTTCAAAGATATTGTACAGGCTCCTTCTTCAATGGTCGTGGTCGGCTATGCTTCTTTCATGATTATGATGGCTGCGGGTCGTTTTATCGGCGATTGGGCAATCCGGCGCATTGGAAGGCGGACCTTACTACAGGTGAGTGGCTGTCTCATTTTTGTGGGAATGGGCATCGCGGTATTCTTTCCAACGGTAGTAACCGCCTCCCTGGGATTTATGTTGGTAGGGCTTGGTGTAGCATGTGTAGTCCCTTCAGTTTATAGCGCCGCTGGCCGGAATAGCAAAATATCTCCGGGTGTTGCATTGGCAATGGTGTCCAGTGTCAGCTACCTGGGCTTTCTCATTGGTCCGCCGTTAATTGGTTACATCGCCGAGTTAGCCAGCCTCCGTTATTCGTATGCCGTAATCGGCCTATTTGGATTGATGATTACCACCTTAATCTCCCTGACACAGGTGGTGAAAAACGGAAATTGAGAGGGAAGCTCCGTGCCCCCGCAAAAAAAACGCAGCGAACTCCGTGTAAAAAGATTAGGAGATACGATAATAAAAAAAATGTCTTAGGTTTGGTGGAATAAAAGGGTTACATTTTGGGCATAAGCGTATTAATAGGTGAGTAAGTTAAATAGATCTGTTGTACCGGACGCTGACTTAAAAACTGTTGAAGGCATTGCATTGGGCAATGCGGCTGTTTTAGAAAGCTTATATCACGATTATTTTCCGATGGTGTTGAACATGGTAATCCAAAACAATGGCACGGAGGAAGAAGCGAAGGATATTTTTCAGGAAGCAGTAATTGTGTTGTATGATAAAATCAGGCAGGGGAATTTTGAGTTGAGCAGTAAGCTAAAAACTTATCTTTACTCGGTATGCCGGAGGTTGTGGCTGAAGCAGTTGGGGAACCAGGAGCGAGCGTTTCAGGACGTTAGCAGCTACGAAGAAGTAATTCCGGTGGAGGATGATTTGGCAAAGCACCGAGAGACGGAACTGCAGTTATCGTTGATGGAGCAAGCGCTAGATAAACTGGGTGAACCCTGCCGGACCATTATCCATGACTTTTATATATTGAATTTGTCCATGCAGGAGATTTGCGAAAAATTTGGGTATACCAGTGCAGATAACGCGAAAAATCAAAAATACAAATGTCTGCAGCGATTAAAGCGATTGTTTTTTTCAACTACGTGAAACCTGCCTGTCGATGAACACGCAGGTTCCGTCTGATCACGAAGAACGATTATTTTTGAAACGGATATGATGATGAACGAACAGGATTTTATAGCACAGGCCGATCGGTTTCTAAGCGGTAGGATGGATAGCGCTGAGCGGATCGCTTTTGAACGGTATTGCGAAGAAAATCCGTCAGCAGCTGAGCAGTTGGCAACGCACAGGCTGTTTTTACAACAGCTCAGGCAGCATGCGGATCGAGCGGCTTTCAAACGCACGCTGGCTTCGGCAGCCGAGCGGTACCACCACCCGGTTATTCCGGCGACGTCGGTACGCCGGGAACCCATTCTGGTTACACTATGGAACCGATTTAAAGTCAATTCACTGGTTGCAGCAAGTGTTGCAATTGTGGCAGTTTTTTCTACTTTGTGGCTATCCGGATATTACAAGACCATTGAAAAAACCACCACCAATTACAGTGCGTTGCGCAGGGACATGAATACGGTTAAGAAGAATGTGAATGCCCAGAATGCGGTGATACGTAATATCAACAGCGAAAAGCAAAAAGGAGGGCAGTCTGAGGGGCATTTCGGTGCTACCGGTTTCATCATTTCGCCCAATGGATATGTAGTGACGAACTATCACGTGATAAAGGATGCAGATTCTGTTCACTTGCAGAACACGAAGGGAGAATCATTTAGGGCAGATGTAATCTATATCGACCCTACCCATGATTTGGCGATGCTGCACATCAGTGATAGTACGTTTAAGACGCTGAAAAATACTCCGTATACATTTAAAGAGGCTGATTCTGAGCTGGGAGAAGATGTATATACCATCGGCTTCCCACGTGATGAGGTGGTGTACGGCCAGGGATATCTTAGCTCGCGCACCGGTTATGCCGGCGATACCACCGCGTATCAATTGTCCATTCCGGTTAATCCGGGCAACAGCGGAGGGCCCGTGATGGATAGCCGTGGGCAGGTGATCGGTATCATCAGCGGCAAGCAAACAGGGATCGACGGAGCTTCTTTTGCAATAAAAACCGAAGCACTGCTAAAATCCATATCGGCAATTCCGATGGATTCGTTGGAGAGCAGGCTGACGATTAACCGTAAGAATTCACTCAGCGGACTGAAACGTACCGATCAGATCAAGAAGATCCAGGATTATGTCTACTTGGTGAAGGTTTATTAAGGACTTTCTTGTGAAATTAAAAAAGCGATTGGCCCTCAAAGGTCAATCGCTTTTTTTATGTATGCCGATTGTATGTAATCAAAGGTTGGGCTGCGGTGTAGTGCGCAGGTAAGGTTTGATAACTTTGTGACCTTTCGGAAACTTTGCGGGAATATCCTCGGTTGGGATTGCCGGAACCACAATCACGTCTTCACCGTGCTTCCAGTCGGCCGGTGTGGCCACACTGTAGTCTGCTGTCAGCTGGAGCGAATCAATCACACGAAGGATTTCATTAAAGTTACGTCCCGTAGAAGCGGGGTAAGTAAGTGTCAGCTTGATTTTCCTATCAGGACCGATGATGAAAACTGAACGGACGGTTGCTGTTGCTGATGCGTTCGGGTGAATCATGTCATAAAGTTCCGATACTTTCCTGTCCGAATCAGCAATTATCGGGAAATCCACTTCGCAGTTTTGGGTTTCATTGATATCATGAACCCAGCCGTGATGACTTTCGATGGGATCCACACTGACGGCGAGCACTTTTACGTTGCGCTTTTCAAATTCGTTTTTCAGTTGGGCCGTACGGCCAAGTTCAGTGGTACACACCGGTGTATAGTCAGCCGGATGCGAAAACAATACGGTCCAGCTTCCTTCCGTGTAATCGTAAAAATCAATTTCACCTATTGTCGTTACCGCTTTGAAGTTCGGTGCGGTATCACCTAATCGTAAACTCATGTTTATTCCTCCTTTTGTAAGTTTCGTAGTCTACAAATTTAGTAGATTTTTGGGATAAAAAAAAGGCGAAACAAAATCATTTATACTCCGTCTAACCCTATATGGAAAAAAATGGATCTCCGGAGATGTCACCGCTGTATCGGAAAAGGGTGGCGATCGAGTTAGCGTTTTGGAAACATAAAATGACTAAAAAGCAGTCAGTAGGCAATGTATGGGCTAAAAAAATCCAAACTAAACTCAATAACCTGATTCCCGAGAAGGTACATCAGGCCATCACCTTCGCAATTGAGAAAATGGTGAAGACGGTGCTTTTCGGCGCGCAATACACCACTGCACCGCCTAAGGTATACAGCAGTTTCCAGTTGCGCGAGGCTTACGTCAAGCGGCTTATAGACACATACAAGAAAACCGCCTCGCTGGAGGGGGCTATTACCGGTGCCGGAGGTATTTTGTTGGGAATCGCTGATTTCCCTGCGCTATTGGCAATTAAGATAAAAATGCTATTTGATATTGCGGCAACCTATGGGTTTGACGTACGGCAATACAAAGAACGGCTTTTCCTGTTAACTGTATTTCAGCTGGCATTTTCCAGTCATATACACCGTGCCGATGTATACGAGCGATTGCTGACCTGGGATCGGTATGCGCGGCAGTTGCCGGATGACATCGACAGTTTCGATTGGCGGACTTTCCAGTTGGAGTACCGCGACTATATTGATCTGGCCAAAATGGCCCAACTTATCCCTGTTATCGGAGCGGCCGTGGGTGCCGTCGTCAACTACCGCCTAATGGAACAATTAGGAGTTACGGCAATGAATTGTTATCGGATGCGTATGTTGGATCCTACATAGATAGGTTTGGAAAATGATCGACTAAATTTATTTGCTATGCAAGCATAGTATTTTTCCTTACCTTTGTCCAAAACCTTTCAGTTATGATATTCGAACTCACCGAAGAACAGCAGATGATCCGGGATGCTGCCCGTGATTTTGCCCAAAACGAATTGAAATCCGGCGTTATCGAACGCGATGAGCATCAGAAGTTTCCTGCGGAACAAATCAGGAAACTTGGTGAACTGGGGTTTTTGGGTATGATGGTCGATCCCAAGTACAACGGTGCGGGGCTGGATACCGTTTCTTATGTGCTGGTGATGGAGGAGCTTTCCAAGATTGACGCATCGGCATCGGTGGTTGTATCCGTCAATAATTCCCTGGTTTGTGATGGTTTGGAAAAATACGGAACAGAAGAACAAAAAGAGAAATACCTCAAGCCACTCGCCGCTGGGGAAATCATCGGCGCATTCTGTTTATCCGAGCCGGAAGCAGGTTCAGATGCTACTTCCCAACGTACTGTTGCGGAAGATAAGGGAGATCACTACCTGCTCAACGGCACCAAAAATTGGATAACAAACGGAGGTACGGCTTCTACCTACTTGGTAATTGCACAAACACATCCGGAAAAGGGTCATCGTGGCATCAATGCACTCATTGTTGAGAAAGGAATGGATGGCTTTACCGTGGGACCGAAAGAGAATAAATTGGGCATCCGTGGATCTGATACGCATTCTCTCCTTTTCAGCGATGTAAGGGTACCTAAGGAAAACCGGATCGGGGAAGACGGATTTGGATTTAAATTTGCCATGAAAACGCTGGAAGGTGGCCGTATCGGTATTGCTGCACAGGCACTCGGTATCGCCTCGGGAGCTTTTGAGCTTGCCGTAAATTATGCCCGGGAGCGTCAAACCTTCGGTAAACCCATCGCACAGCATCAGGCGATCCAGTTTAAATTGGCTGATATGGCTACGCAGATAGAGGCCGCCAGGCTATTGTGCTTAAAAGCCGCTTGGCTCAAAGACAGAGGTGAACCTTATGCGCAAGCGGCGTCCATGGCCAAGCTCTATGCATCTGAAGTTGCGATGAAGGCGACGGTGGAGGCTGTACAGATCCACGGTGGTTACGGATATGTAAAGGAATATCATGTGGAACGCCTGATGCGAGATGCCAAAATCACCCAGATTTATGAGGGCACATCCGAAATCCAACGGATGGTGATTTCGAGGGAAATACTCAAGGACTAAAGGAAAAATGCAAACGATGGCATGAAATTATTGATATTTGTCGTAATTTCGGCCCGCTGCATGAACATTGAGTAACAACTTTATAAAATATTGAGATGATGTATGTGATTAATCGCATTGTTCCGATGCGCCATTTTTGCTTATTGGGGTTATTTTGTGTTTTATCGGGTGCCGTGATGGCTCAATATTCAGTCGGTGGCCAGGTACGTGCGGAGGATGGATCGGGGATACCCCGCGCATCGGTTCAGATCCTGAATTCTAATCTTGCCGTTTCGACGGATGAGCAGGGAAATTTTTTGCTTGAGCATGTACCTGCGGGTACCCAGGTTATTCGCTTCAGTACGCTGGGATACGCAACTGAAAACCGTACGGTAAGTGTCCAAGGAAATGTTACAATGACAATCCAATTGACTGGCGTCGAAAACCGCTTGGATGAAGCTGTGGCCACCGCTCAGAAAATGGAAAACGATCCCCACGATATAGCCGCCAGCTTGTCAGTGATTGGTGCACGGCAGGTAGAGCAGCAATACATCTGGAACGTTATGGACGTAACGGCCGTGGTACCCAATCTGAATATTGCAAACCCGGGAGACAACCGGAATGTCGCTTCCATACGAGGTATTGCCACGACATCCTATAACCAGGCGGTAGCCACCTATGTGGATGGCGTCAATCAATTCGGATTGGATACCTATATCCCGTATTTACAGGACGTGGAACGTATTGAAGTGCTTCGTGGACCCCAAGGTACACTTTATGGTCGAAATGCAATGGGTGGGGTAATCAATATCATTACCCAGCAACCTACGAACCGCACAAGTGGACTGGCCGAAGTTAATATAGGTAATCACGGGCAGCAGCGCTACCTTTTGGGCATCCGTACCCCCATTGTCAAAGATCGCCTATTCCTGGGAGCTTCGGGTATGTATAACGGTCTGAACGGTTTTTTTACCAACGATGTCAATAATTCGCATTATGACAAGCAGCATACGGTGTTCGGCAATTACTATCTGAAATACCTGATTAGCAATCAGTGGGCAATGACCTTGAATGTCAAACATGTCTCGAATCGGAATCGCGGTGCATTTGCACTTATTCCCGGCGTAGATGACGCTTTTGGAAATCCGTTCCATCTCAGTCAGAATGCCCGGACAGAAATGGTGGATGAAACGCGGAATGTATCGCTTTCAATCAATCACTTCGGTAGCACCTTCAATTTCAGCTCACAGACTGCTTATCAGTCCAATTACCGGTATTACCAAGATCCCATCGACGGTGATTTTTCTCCGTTGGATGCCATTTCCATTGTCAACGACTATGGAAAAGACTGGAACCATGTAAAAGTAGTTACGCAGGAATTTAAGTTTTCTTCCGCACCTTCCCACAACGCTCCCATTCACTGGACGGCAGGTACCTTTTTATTTCATCAGGATGCTCCCACGAAGCAGGGAACCTATTTCGGTGCAGACGCAGGACTGATGGGGCCTGAATACGCCGATTATGCCCATACAACCAGCATCTTAACCAATTCGGCTGTTAATCAGGGTGCGGCTGTTTTCGGTCAACTGGATTACCGGCTGGGGAATGGCTGGGAATTTCAGGCAGGACTCCGCTATGATTACGAATATGCGAAGTTGGGCGCCCGCGGGGAATTTCAGCCCGACGGCGGCGATGTGATGATTGTCCAACCCGATACCTCGGCTTCCGCGGGTTTCCATGCCTTTACACCTCGGGTGAGTGCGAAATATGCATTCGACGACGCACATCATCTTTATGCTTCTTATACAAGGGGCTTCCGTGCGGGAGGGATTTCTCAGCTTTCTTCCAATCCGGAAGAGGCGTCCTTACGGCCCTTCGATCCGGAGTTCAGCAATAACGTAGAAGTAGGGAGCAAAAACCTGTTTTTGGATCGCAGACTGCAACTGGATGTAACTGCGTTCTATACGCATGTTAACAATGCACAGGTGCCTACTTTGCTATTACCGGACGCAATTACCGTAACTGAAAACACCGGACAGATGGAAAGCATGGGGGCTGAGGTGGAAGTGGCTGCACGGGTAGTGCGGAATTTGACCTTGTGGGGAAGTGCAGCGTTTACCCATGCGGAATATACAGATTTTAATACAGTTGGAGAGAACGGCGACAATATCCAATTAAAAGGTAACCGGCCGGTGTATACACCGGAATGGACCGGATTTCTCGGCGCACAGTATGTGATACCTTTACAACCCCGTAACAAGCAGCACCTTCAATTGGGGGTTTATGGTAAATTCATTGGGCAACAATATTTCGTGGTGGACAATACCATCGGACAGGAAGGCTATGGCCTGCTGAATGCGAATGTGAGCTATTCATTGAACGGTTATGAGCTCAGTCTTTGGGGGCAGAATCTGGCAGATAAGCGATACATCGACTATGCCTATAGCGTAGGCTTTGCAGCGGTACATTTGGGAAGACCCGCCACCTATGGTGTCACCCTAAGAAAACGGTTTGGCTCTTGATTAAAGTGTCAAAAACTTTTGCCGGTATTCCTTTGGGGTCATGCCGATAAATGCCTTGAATTGTTTGTTGAAGTTGGATAACGTATTGAATCCCGATTCATAGCAAATCTGGTCAATATTTTTCACTTCATGGGTAGAAAGCAGCTTGCAGGCGTTACGTATCCGGACTTCGGTGAGGAAGTACGAAAATGACTTACTCGTTTTTTTGGTGAAATAACGGCTGAATGAGGTGGGTGTCATATTTAATAGCGCTGATACCTCTTCCAGGGGAATTTTGCGTTTGAAGTGCTGGGCAACATACGTGTAGACAATGTTGATGCGATTTGATTCCACTTCCTTCATCGGATTGTGCACTACGTCATTATGCAGTAACTGATAATCTTTGGTCGTACTCAACAGATCGAGTATCCTGAAAAACTGAATGATGCTTTCTGTACCGTGCAAGTGGAGGAGCTCACGCATCAATACCGAGGTCTTTTCCGCACATTTACCGTAGATGTCCATCCCGTATTGTGCTTTTTCCAACAAGGTTTTTATTTGGCTGAATTCATCTTTGTGAATGAGCATATTCCAAATGCTTACGTCGAAGTAGATAACCAGTCCACGACTGATTTTGTCTGCCGGAGGTTCAAGGAAGTATGCCTCTGTTCGCCATAAATGTGGAATGTTGGGGCCTAAAAAAGTCAGATCTCCCTTGTCAAAATGTTTTACCGTATTCCCTATGAAACGTGTTCCGGTTCCTTCGAGTACCAAAAAAAGCTGATATTCTTGATGGGCATGCCAGGTAGCATCAAAGTGTTTTTCGCGTAGTTCCCTGATAAGAAATACGTTGGATTGCGGGATGGTTGATTTCTGAACAGCTGTTCGCTTGATGGCCGTTTCCATATTTACACAAAATTACTTAATCCACCTGTGTAGACAACGTTTTGTAACTCAAACATACGATTATTATTGCATTATTTGTTATATGGGTCAATAAAACGGATAAAATAAAGTCAGTATTCGTTATTTAATAGGTGTTTTATAGACATTTTAAATGCGATCTTGGCCTTTGTAAATAATACGAGATATCCTATATTAGACGATACCCGTCAGCTCGTTGGGTATGATTACATAAATTGACAGCACAATATGTCGTTACCAATTAGTTTGGGAGTAAGTACCTGGTTATGGACCTCTCCTTTTAAGACCGAGGATGCTGTGAAACTATTCGCAAAAGTCAAGCAAATGGGATTTGACCAAATAGAAATTGCGGTGGAAGATCCACAGTTGATCGATGTGAATAGAATAAGGACTGAATTGTCCAATCAGGAATTAGGTGTCATCTTATGCGGCGCATTCGGGAGCACGCGGGACCTGACCAGCGATGACGCGTCGCTGCGTAATACCGGTATGGATTACATCATAAGATGCTTGGATATTGCAGCAGAATTGGGAGCTGATTTCTTTGCCGGGCCGATGTATTCAGCGGTGGGAAAAGCAAGAATGGTACCTATTCAGCAACGGCAGTTGGAATGGAGCCGGGCGGTTGAAAACCTACAGACTGTTTGTGAACGGGCAGCTGACCGCGGCCTTCAGATTGCACTGGAGCCTTTGAATCGTTTTGAATCAGATCTTGTTAACACGGTAGACGATGTGATTCGGCTGATTAAAGAAATCGACCATCCGGCGGCGGGAATTTGCTTGGATATGTTCCACATGAACATCGAAGAACCCGATCCCGAGCGCGCGATCCGCGTGGCAAATAACCGGCTGCTTCACGTTCAGGTTGCTGAAAATTACCGGGGTACTCCCGGATCGGGGAATGCCAGTTGGGATGCTTATTACAGGGGGCTTGCTGCGATTGGCTATTCGGGTACGGTTTCTATCGAAAGTTTCACACCCGAAAACCAGGAATTGGCCGCAGCGGTATGTATCTGGCGGAACCTGGCAGAAAGCCAGGATGCATTTGCAAGCGAAGGGCACAACTTTTTGAGAAAATGGTTAACCGGCAAAAAATAAAAATAAACAACTTATGAATACGAAAAAAATCAATGTAGCCATTATCGGACTGGGATTCGGTGCAGAATTCATTCCGATCTATCAACAACATCCAAACGCGAATTTGTATGCCATATGTCAGCGAAATGCCGATAATTTGAATAAAATCGGCGATGCCTTCGGGATTACAAAACGCTATCGGGATTACAACGAGCTTTTGGAAGACAAAGAGATTGATGCGGTGCATATCAATACGCCGATTCCAAATCATGCTGAACAGACACTGCAGGCGCTCCGCGCAGGAAAACACGTTGCCTGTACCGTACCCATGGCTACGACCGTAGAGGAATGCCGGCAAATTGTTGAAGCGGTAGCAGAGACAGGATTGACCTATATGATGATGGAAACCGTGCTGTATTCACGTGAATTCCTCTTTATGAAAGAGCTGTATGAAAAGGGAGAATTGGGTAAAATCCAATTTCTGAAGGCAAGTCATCAGCAGGACATGGATGGATGGCCGAACTACTGGCCGGGGTTACCCCCTATGCACTATGCTACCCATTGCGTAGGTCCCGTATTGGGCCTTACGCGCGGCGAAGCCGAATATGTGTCTTGCTTTGGCTCAGGTACGATACGCGAGGAACTGCAAGGGTACTATAACTCGCCGTTTGCCATAGAAACGGCTCATATTAAGTTTAGAAATTCCGATCTGAGCGCACAGGTATACCGCTCTTTGTTTGATACGGCCCGGCAATACCGGGAAAGCTTTGAGGTCTATGGCAGTAAAAAAGCGGTGGAATGGCCGTTGATAGAAGGCAGACCGTTGGTGGTGCACACGGCAAAAAAGCCGGAGCCTGAAATTCCCGAAGAAGTTCAATGCCCCGACTATGCACATTTGTTGCCGGAGCCCATTCAGCACTTTACAACCGGGGGGGTGTACGATGAAGATGCAAACCAACATCTTTCATTTATTCAGGGCGCAGGTCACGGCGGTTCTCATCCGCATCTCGTGCATGAGTTTATCAGTGCATTGATTGAAAACCGGCAACCCTATCCGAATGCACAGCAGTCGGCCAATATTACGTGTGTCGGCATCCTTGCCCATGAATCGGCCTTAAAGGGAGGTGAAATCATTCACCTGCCGAAGTTTACGTTATCTTAATTATACCCTGACCATGAATAAGCCACTTACCCTGTTTGTCAAACTGCTCGCCATCGTGTTGGTACCTCTGTTTTTCGGGGGTTGCGGAGGTGGAAAAAAAGAAAGTGACGGACCCCGGCGATTGGAATTGTTTTTCCTCGGGCATGCCAGCAAGCACCACGATTCGGAATTATTGGCCGATATATTACGGCAGGAATATGCATCCGAAGGAATTAACATCACGTATTCGGTTGATCCGGAAGACCTGACAAAGGAGGACCTACAGCGCTACGATGGATTGATTGTGTATGCCAACCACGACTCTATCAGCACAGCCCAGGAAAAAGCACTATTGGATTTTGTGGCTTCGGGCAAAGGATTTATCCCGCTTCATTCCGCGTCGTTCTGTTTTCAGAATTCGCCGGAAGTGGTAGCGCTCATCGGGGGGCAATTTAAAAGTCATGGAGGCGGAAAATTTTCTGCGGAAATTATAAAACCGGATCACCCCGCAATGTCAGGTGTCGTTCCTTTTGAGACGGAATGGGATGAAACGTATGTGCACGATCATTTTGCCGATGATATTGAGGTGCTGATGGAACGTGTGGATAGCACGCACCGGGAGCCGTATACGTGGGTGAAAGACTATGGAAAAGGCAGGGTCTTTTATACGGCATTCGGTCACGATGAGCGCACGTTTCGCAATCCAGGATTTCTGCAGCTTGTAAAAAGTGGTATCCGTTGGGCGGTGGGAGAAGAAGCAGTGAAAAGAATGGAAGCCTATGTCATTGCGCAGCCTGAATATAAAGAAGGCCGGATGCCCAACTACGAGCACCGTGACCCACCTCCCCGTTATCAGCTTCCGCTCAGCCCCGAAGAATCACAGACCCTCATCCAGGTACCAGTCGGGTTCAAACTTCAATTGTTTGCCAGTGAGCCGGATATCAAGAAACCTATTGCGATGGATTGGGACGAGAGGGGACGCTTATGGGTGATTGAAACCGTCGATTATCCCAATACCGTCCGGGATGACAAAGGCGAAGGTGACGACCGGATTTTGATCTGTGAGGATACCGATGGCGACGGCAAGGCAGATAAATTTACGGTATTTGCCGAAGGCTTGAATATTCCAACCAGTTTTACGTTTGCCAACGGGGGCATTATTGTTTCTCAGGCACCCCATTTTTTGTTTCTCAAGGATACCGACGGTGACGATAAAGCCGATGTGCGTGAAGTGTTGATAGATGGATGGGGTACATTCGATACCCACGCAGGTCCATCCAATCTGCGTTATGGAATCGATAATAAAATTTGGGGTACCGTAGGGTATTCGGGTTTTGAAGGTACAATAGGTGGCAAACCGTTTAAGTTCGGTTCGGGTGTTTACCGGTTTGATTCCGATGCGACCCAATTTGAGTTTTTGGGTAATACGAGCAATAATACCTGGGGGCTCGGTTTTTCCGAAGATTTTGATGTGTTCATATCTACCGCCAACAATGAGCACAGCGATTTTTTCGCCATTCCGCTGCGTTATTACGAGCGGGCAAACCTGCAGGAACGGGGTATCGAAAAAATAGATGGGCATTATAACATGCATGTGCTCACGAAGGAGCTTAGGCAGGTAGACGTTCACGGTGGCTTTACCGCAGCTGCAGGGCATAGCCTGTATACTGCAAGGGCATTTCCACAGGAATACTGGAACCGGGTGGCGTTTATATCCGAACCAACGGGACGATTGGTGCACCGGCATATCCTCGAACAGGTTGGTTCCGGATTTAAGGAGAAGGGCGATGGATGGAACATGATTGCTAGTTCGGACAACTGGTTCGGTCCGGTAGACGCCAAAGTAGGACCCGATGGTGCGCTTTGGATACTGGATTGGTACAATTTCGTCATCCAGCATAATCCTACCCCCGAGGGGTTTGAGAACGGAGCGGGCAATGCTTATATTGATCCGCTGCGGGACAACACAAAAGGACGTATTTATCGATTGGTACATACCGACTCTAAAGCCTATAAACCGTATAAATTGAATTCAGAAAAGCCGGCTACATTGATCAATGCATTGAAAAGTGATAATCAGTTTTGGCGGTTAACCGCACAACGGTTACTCGTTGAGTCAGTGGATAAAGGTGTAGCAGCTGATCTGCACAAGTTAGTGCGTAATACGGAGGTGGATGAGATCAATAGCAATGGAGGAGCACTCCATGCGATATGGACACTGCATGGCTTGGGATTGCTGGATGGTTCTGATGAAAAGAGCTTATCCGTGGTTATCGGAGCACTGAAGCATCCCGCGCCAGGCGTCCGGCGGGCTGCTATCCAAACGCTGCCGATGGACCGACCCGAGGTGGTGCAGCAACTTATTGCTTCCGGCGTAATGCAGGATGCAGACTTAAGGATTCGTTTGTCGGCTTTTCTTGCCTTATCTGACGCTGCCGAAAGTCCGCAGATTGGAAAAGTCCTTTTTGACGCGGTACAGCAAAGAGAGAACGTGGAGGATAAATGGTTGTCGCATGCCTTGCTTATTGCGGGCGCGATGCACCGGCAATCGTTCATGGATGAATATAACCAAGAGGCGGGCCAGCCCAACTTGTCAAATTCGGATGGATCGCTGGCGGTACGTATTTTCGCAGGTAGCCGCATGGTAGTATTTCCGTTGAGTTCAGCGGGCGGAGGTACCGTTGGCGGGCGGCAGATTCCTGACCTTGCTAACCGGGAGTTCGGTTTTGTAGCCGCTGTTAAGCAAACGGATACACAGCAGGCATTTGAAGGCGTATTGATATCGCATGGAGACAATAAGGATGGATATGCCGTGTACCTGAAAGATGGCGGCCTGTATTTTCAGGTTAACCAGAAAGGGAAGCAGACGATTATCCACTCGGTTAATTCATTGCCAAAAGAGTTTGTAGTAAAGGCATCCCTGCTTGCTGATGGAAATATGATGCTGTCCATTAATGGGCAACAGGTGGCCCAAGGAAAAACCGGCGGGTTGTTTGATAAAATCCCATCCGGGGTCATCCGCATAGGTCATAACCGTCGGCAGGAAGGGGACATGCCGCGAACGGTCAATGCGGGGGATTATCCCGCGGATTTTGATTTTACCGGAATGCTGGATCATGCGCGGCTGGTGATCGTCAATAAGACGACGCCTGAAATGGAAGATGTAAAGGCTGTAGACCGTGAAGTGGTGATCAAGACCGTTGTCGGTGAAATGGAGTACGATGTGACCAACATCGAAGTCAAGGCCGGGCAGACGTTGAAGATTATCTTAGAGAATACGGACCACATGCAGCATAATCTGTTGGTGCTGAAACCAGGTACGTTGGAACGCGTTGGACAAGCAGCGGACGAACTTGCGAAACAACCTAACGGTGTGACATTGCAGTATATACCCAATACACCAGATGTCCTGTTCAGTACCCCATTGGTTGATCCGGAAAACCGGTATGAACTCATATTCAAGGTGCCTGACATACCCGGGGATTATCCGTACGTATGTACATTTCCGGGGCATTGGCGCATCATGCAGGGAATGCTGCATGTAACGAAGTAATATTGTCTACAGAGCGGCGGGGTGGAAGAAAAGCCACTTCGCTGCCCTGTACTCTTTGCATTTACAAAAAAAGACCTATCTTTGCCACCATCATTTAGGGGTGCCTTGTTTGTACAAACAAACACAAATAAAGGCTGAGATTATACCCATCCCGATACATCTCGGGAGCACCTGATCCGGATAATGCCGGCGTAGGGAAGGTAAGTTAAATAAGTTGGACTGTCATGAACCCCTTGTGGCAGTTGTGTTTAACTAAAAATTACAAATAAATGATTAAAAGATTAATCGCAGGAATTGCGTTTTTTTTGCATGCGGCTATTGTTGTGGCTCAACATAGCCTTATCGTTGAAGTATTTAACGAGAACAGACCAATGGTAGGTGCTTCGGTACGTCTTTCGGGAACAGCGTACAGCGGACAAACCGATACCGATGGCAGGGTACACATCCGGAACCTGAAAGCCACCACCTATACGGTCGCGGTTAGTTACCTGGGATTTCAGCCGCAATACAGGGAAATTACTGTGTCTGACGACGAACAAATCCGTTTTTCAATGGAAAGGGCCGCATTGCTGACCGATGAAGTGGTCGTTCAGGCCACCCGTGCCACTGAAAATATGGCAACGACCTACAAAAACTTAAGCAAAGCGGATATTGAAAAAAACAATCTTGGACAGGATATTCCTTATTTGCTGGATCAGACACCAGGCGTAGTCATTTCGTCGGATGCTGGAGCGGGGATTGGGTACACCAGTATGCGCATACGGGGCAGTGACGGCCAACGTACCAATGTTACCATCAACGGGATACCGCTTAATGATGCGGAAAGTTTGGGATCCTTTTTTGTGAATTTACCCGATTTTGCTTCGTCGGTCGACAATGTACAGATCCAACGGGGTGTCGGAACATCCACCAACGGTGCCGGTGCATTCGGGGCAAGTCTCAATATCCAGACCAACACGCTTAACAAGGATCCGTATGCCGAATTGGATAACTCGTTCGGCTCCTACAATTCATGGAAAAATACGATCCGGTTGGGGACGGGTCTGATCGATGATAAATTCACGTTCGATGGACGGCTGTCGCGCATCAGGAGCGACGGTTATATCGACCGGGCTACCTCTAACCTGCAATCTTTTTTCCTGTCAGGAGCCTGGTATGGCAAGAACAGTTTGCTGCGCGCCAATGTGTTCGGAGGGAAAGAAAAAACGTATCAGGCGTGGTATGGCACGCCGGAATCCCGCCTTACCGGTGATGTGGAGGCCATGGAAGCCTATGCGAAGGACGATGGATTGACGGAGTATGAGATCGATAACCTATTGAAATCAGATCGGAGGTATAACAAATACCTGTATGATAATGAAACGGATAATTATCAGCAGACGCATTACCAATTGCTGTTTTCGTCAACGCTGACAAGCCGGTTAACACTGAATACCGCGTTGCATTACACGCGGGGCAAAGGTTATTATGAACAGTTCCGGGATAGCGATGGATTGGCAGACTATGGTTTGTCTCCGGTTGCTGTAGCGGGAAATACCATCGAAGAGACAGATCTGGTACGCCAGCGGTGGCTCGATAATCACTTTTATGGCGGAACGTATTCCTTGGTGTATAAACCTACCGGCGGCATTGAAATCACCTGGGGAGGGGCCTATAATCAATACGAAGGTGGGCATTACGGTGATATCGTTTGGTCTCGTTACCCCTTATTCACGGCGCGTGACTACCTCACCGATGCGGAGAATTCTTTCCATACATCCTATCGCTATTACGATGGCGATGCAACGAAGAAAGACTTCAATACGTACCTGAAGGCTTCTTATCAATTGAACGATTTATTTCTGTTTGCAGACCTGCAATATCGGCATATTGACTATGCGATATCGGGGATAGACAATGACCTGCGTGATATTACCCAGGATGCAACGTTTGATTTCTTCAATCCAAAAGTGGGGATCACCTACCAGTTGTCGGCAGCAAGCAATGTGTATGCTTCGTATGCGTTGGCCAACAAAGAACCGATACGCAGTGATTTTACCGACTGGCCGATAGGGCAAAGCCCCAAAGCCGAACAACTGCATGACATCGAAGCAGGTTACCGAATCAGAACCCCACGGTTTAACATCGGAATAAATGGCTACGCCATGTTGTACAAAAACCAGTTGATCCCTACGGGGCAGCTTAACGACGTGGGGAGTACCCTGCGCAGAAACGTAGACGACAGTTACCGAATGGGGCTGGAGTTTGACGGCAGGTGGGTACCAACCAACTGGTTTGCCTGGGGCGCTACCTTGGCTTATAGTCAAAACAAGATTAGAAATTTTACGGAAGTTGTAGGAGATGTGGAGAATTTCTACGAAAGCACGGATATTTCGTTTTCGCCCGATTGGGTGGCATCCAGTGAACTTGCTTTCACACCCTGGAAACCGCTTGAGTTGGCGTTGCTGAGTAAATATGTATCCAGGCAGTACCTGGACAATACAAGCAGCAGCGAACGGAGCATCGATGGGTTTTTCGTGAATAACGTCCGGATAGCTTACCATACTTCTATCTGGAAATTGAAAAACCTGGGGCTGAGCTTGCTGGTTAACAACGTGTTCAATGAGAAATATTCGGCAAGTGGTTTTACCTGGGGATATTACCTTTCAGAGACGGACCGGTTAAGCTACAACTACTATTACCCGCAAGCTACGGCTAATTTTCTGTTCGGATTAAACCTGAAATTCTAAATTTTACGCACTTAAGATCAGCGCACTGTTGTAAAAATAACAGTGCGCTTTCTTTAATTGCACCGGAAAGCGTTGATTTTATCCGTAAAATGTATTTATCTTTAGGAAAAATTTCCAATATGCAATATACATTAGGCTCAATAGGTGTTCTCACAGGCTTATCTTTGATCATGTTATCCTGTGATTCGTCGACATCCAAAGAAGCGGAAAAAAATCCGGTTGCAGATTCGACGTATGCACCGGTCGAAACGAAGGCCGCCAATACGGACTACAAACCGGCATTTGAGGGGCAAACCCGTATAGCAGGTGTGAAGACTTCTACTCCATACGATGTAAAAGTATTGAGTGAAGGACTGGATCGCCCTTGGGGAATTGCCGTTTTGCCGGATGGAAGATTTCTAATTACCCAAAAAGGAGGTACACTCCGCATCGCTGCGCAGGATGGGGCACTGAGTGAAGCCATAACGGGGCTGCCCAAAGTTAACTCCAACGGTCAAGGCGGTTTATTGGGTATTACCATCGACCCCGCCTTCGAGAGCAACCGTATGGTTTATTGGGTGTTTTCGCAGGACACGCCGAATGGTACGCTTACCGCTGTGGCGAAAGGGACACTTGCTGCAGATGAAAAGCATATTGAAAATGCGCAGGTAATTTATCAAGCTACACCGGCACACAAAAGTAGTTTGCATTATGGTGGGCGTATATTGTTTGATAAAGAGGGGTACTTGTTCGTAAGTACCGGCGAGCGTTCGGACATTGTGACCCGGCCACAGGCACAGGACCTGAATTCGGCCCTTGGAAAAGTGCTCCGGATCACGACCGATGGTAAACCGGCACCCGGTAATCCTTTCGAGGGCCGGAGCGATGCCCGACCGGAGATTTATTCATACGGTCACCGCAATGTACAGGGGCTTGCGTTCCATCCGGTAACCGGCGATTTATGGGAAACCGAATTCGGTCCGCGTGGTGGCGACGAAGTAAACCGGATCCAGCCAGGCAAAAACTATGGGTGGCCCACCATCACCTATGGTTTGGAATATAGCGGAGAAAAAATCGGGGATGCAATTCAACAGCACGAAGGAATGGAGCAGCCGGTATATTATTATGATCCGGTGTTATCTCCAAGTGGGATCACATTTTTTTCAGGCAATTCGATTCCTGAATGGGAAAATAATCTGTTTATAGGCGGATTAAGCAGCATACATATCGCACGGCTGGTTATAAAGGATAATAAAGTAGTAGGTGAGGAACGTTTGCTTGAAGACCAGGGCCAACGTTTCCGTGATGTACAACAGGGGAAAGACGGCGCACTTTACGCGGTTACGGATGAGGGTAGACTTTATCGGATCGGAAAAAAATAGTGAGGGCTGTTATCCAACGGGTGTCTGAGGCGTCCTGTACGGTTAACCAGCACATTGCAGGCACCATCGGGCAAGGCTTTGTTGTGCTGTTGGGCATTGAGGAGGCAGATGGGATGGACGATCTCCGGTGGTTGGCGCAAAAAATTGCTAATCTCCGTGTATTCGGTGATGAAAGTGGATTGATGAACAAGTCCCTGCATGATATTCAGGGCAATATCCTGCTGATTTCGCAGTTCACCTTATTTGCGCAAACCAAGAAAGGTAATCGTCCATCTTTTATCCGTGCCGCGAAACCTGATCAAGCCGTTTCCTTGTATGAATCAATGATTGCAGAACTTTCCAGCCTGTTGGACAAAAACATAGCCACAGGAATCTTTGGCGCAGACATGAAGATTTCCCTCGTAAACGACGGTCCTGTAACCATCATCATGGATACCAAAGACAAAGATAATCATTGATTGGGGGGTAAATAACATGACCATCAAAGAAGCGCAGGAAAAAATTGACCAGTGGATAAATACAACAGGTATCCGCTATTTTAATGAATTAACAAATACGGCCATCCTGATGGAAGAAGTGGGGGAGGTGGCCCGCATTATGGCCCGTCGGTACGGTGAACAATCCTTCAAAAAATCCGATGAAGAGGTTGACCTTGCAGACGAAATGGCCGATGTGTTATTTGTGTTGATCTGCCTGGCAAATCAGACGGGCGTTGACCTTACAGCGGCTTTAGCAAAGAACTTGGAAAAGAAAAATATTCGCGACGCGGATCGGCACCGAAACAACAAAAAACTTAAATAGTCGGAATAATTGATTTGATTAAATTGGGGCGACAAAAGAAAAACGGTACATCCTATTAAAGATGTACCGTTTTTGCGTATATGATGGTCCCCGATTCACGGGGGCAATTGTTACATCATTCCGCCCATGCCGCCGCCCATTGGGGGAGCACCTGCACCTGCTTTTTCTTCTTCCGGTTCGTCTGCCAATACCACTTCGGTAGTAAGCAGCATGGAAGCGATAGAAGCAGCATTTTCCAATGCAACGCGAGATACTTTGGTTGGATCGATTACACCGGCGCCGATCAGGTTTTCGTATCCACCGGTACGTGCGTTATAGCCGTAGTCAGCTGTGCCTTCTTTCACTTTCTGTACCACGATGGCACCTTCGATACCAGAGTTGTTACAGATTTGACGTAACGGCTCTTCGATAGCACGTTTCACGATTTCGATACCGATGTTTTCGTCCTCGTTAGCACCTTTGAGGTCTTTCAAAGACTCACCGGCGCGGATGAATGCTACACCGCCACCGGCTACGATACCTTCTTCTACCGCAGCACGGGTAGCATGCAGTGCATCGTCTACACGATCTTTCTTTTCTTTCATTTCCACTTCGGTAGCTGCACCTACGTACAATACGGCTACACCACCTGCTAATTTAGCCAAACGCTCCTGCAATTTCTCGCGGTCGTAATCGGAAGTGGTGGTTTCGATCTGTGCTTTGATCTGATTTACGCGGCCTTTGATATCTTCTACATTACCTGAGCCATTGATGATGGTGGTATTGTCTTTGTCAACAACCACTTTTTCAGCCTGACCAAGGTAAGAAAGATCGGCATTTTCCAATTTGAAACCTCTTTCTTCGGAAATAACCGTTCCGCCTGTCAGGATAGCGATATCTTCGAGCATTGCTTTGCGGCGATCGCCGAAGCCCGGAGCCTTTACAGCGGCTACTTTCAGAGAGCCACGGATTTTGTTGACTACCAGGGTAGCCAATGCTTCACCGTCAAGATCTTCAGCGATGATCAACAACGGCTTTCCGGTTTGAACTTGTTTCTCTAAAATCGGAAGCAACTCCTTCATGTTGCTGATTTTCTTGTCGTAAATCAGGATGTAAGGGCTTTCCAGCTCGGCTTCCATTTTGTCGGTGTTAGTTACGAAGTAGGGTGACAGGTAACCCCGGTCAAATTGCATACCTTCTACCGTTTTTACTTCGGTTTCAGTACCCTTTGCTTCTTCAACGGTAATAACGCCGTCCTTGCCAACTTTTTCCATGGCTTCTGCGATCAGCGCACCGATCACTTCGTCGTTGTTGGCCGAGATGCTGGCAACTTGTTTGATCTTGTTATTGTCTTCGCCGACTGTTTGTGACTGTGATTGAAGACTTTCTACAACTGTGGCAACCGCTTTATCAATACCACGTTTTAAATCCATCGGATTGGCACCGGCCGCTACGCTCTTCAAGCCCGGGGCAATGATTGCTTGTGCCAAAACGGTTGCAGTTGTGGTACCATCACCCGCCTGATCGGCAGTCTTGGAAGCCACTTCTTTTACCATTTGTGCACCCATGTTTTCAAGCGCATCTTTCAATTCGATTTCTTTTGCAACGGTGACACCGTCTTTCGTGATTGAAGGAGAACCGAATTTCTTTTCAATGATCACGTTACGTCCGCGCGGACCCAATGTCACTTTTACCGCATTTGCCAACGTGTCTACCCCTCTTTTCAGAGCATCACGCGCTTCCACATTATACTTTACTTGTTTTGCCATTTTTTTAATTGATTTGAGATGTTAAACATGCAATCCGAGATTTTCAAGAATCAATCGCTGTATCTCGCATCGTAACTTTTAAGTTTACTATTAATTATTAAACACCTACGAAGAAATACGACCCTACGTTATACAATAGCGTAAATGTCGGACTCTTTCATGATTAAGTACTCTTTTCCTTCGTAAGTAATCTCGGTGCCGGCATATTTGCCATACAACACTTGGTCTCCTACCTTTACAGTCAAAGGTTCATCCGTTTTTCCTGCACCAACAGCCACTACCGTTCCACGCTGTGGCTTTTCCTTAGCGGTATCCGGAATATAGATACCTGATGCGGTCTTTTCCTCTGCAGGGGCAGCTTCCACTACCACTCTGTCGCCGATAGGTTTAATACTTAACGCCATAATTTGATTTTATTTAATAATTAATTATTAATTGTTAATAATGCTTTTGATTTTCTCACCTCGCTTATCTCATCAATTATGCCAAGTCGGGATTCCGCTGTTTACCTTGCCATTTTTTCATTTTAGAAGCGAATGTGTTGGCGAAGCGAGTCGTGTGCGTGTCAGGATGTCAGTGATAATGGCAGTTTTGTTGGCCGATGCCCAATGAAAACGCCCCCCGTTTTTATTTCGAGGGGCGTTGCTTTTTCGTCAAATACTTTGTTTTTACTGAGCGGTATCTGAATTTGAAGGGGTCTCCTGGGGTGCAGCTGTCGGAGTTTCCGTTGGTGAAAGCGGAGAAGTCACAGGCGCAGTTGAGTTGATTTTATCGCTCAAACCCGTACCGCCTGATCCGGATGAGGGCCCCAAAACATTAACAATCAGTGAAAAGACCATGATGGCAATGACCATGATCCATGTACCTTTCTCCAAAATGTCTCCCGTACGTTTTACGCCCATTAAATTGGCACCGCCTGCAAACCCAGAAGCCAATCCACCACCTTTCGGGTTTTGGATCAATACAAGGAATGCCAATAAGATACTGGCCAAAATGATTAATATAATTAATAGTGTTTGCATTTTCGGTATTTCGTTATGTTAATTTGTTCGATAGCTCAGCTATTTGAGCGGCAAAGTAACCACTTTTTTCGGGATATTTCAAACTTAATTTTTTATAGATTGCGATTGCTTTCGGATACAAGCCCTGTTCAACATATATTTTTGCCAAGGTTTCCGAAACCATCGTTAATTGATCTTCCGCGCTCTTGCGGGCTTTATTTTCCAGGTCGATCTTGTTTGCTGGAGGAGGTTTGATCTGGGGTTCTTCGCGGATGAAACGTTCGATGATCGGGTCTATTTTTTGGGGTACCTGAAAAGGTACAGTATGTGTCCGGTGTTTTGCACTCAGTTTTTCTTCCGGAGCCTGTAAGTGGAAAATATTTTCCCGGATCTGTTGGTCCAAGAGCTGTTCTGCGTCCAGCTTTTGTGCAGTATTGCCCACATGTTGAGACTTGTTGTTTAACGGAGCATACGGTTGATACGTCTGAGCGTGCTCCATGCGGGTTTTGTTAAGCCACCAGAGAAAACTATAAGGCATATGCTCATCGTTATAGAGGCTCACTTTTTCATGCGGTGTGGCTTCCGATAAAGGTACAACTTCCGTCGATTCGGTTGTTTGTTCCTGTTCGGTGTATACGAAGTAATCCATTCCCGCCGGGTGTTCAGGAATAGCTGGATGTGTATCGGCCGGTTCAATAATAGGTTGTGCATCCACCGCTGGTATATCCACCGCTTGCGGAGGACCTTCGATCAAATAACCCTGCAACCAATGGGGAGAGCTGGTATACAACAAAACATGGTTGAAATTACATTCTCCGTTTTCCTGAAAATATTTTCGGGCATGGACAAAGCGTAAAGACTGGGCATACGGATAACGATCGATCAGCATGGACAGGGTTTGTTCGTCGACTGCCGATGGATCCGACAACGTTTTATGGTATAATGCGCTATAATCTAACTGTTCCACGCGGCCAATAACCTCCAATTTTTAGTTTACCAGTTTGCAAATGCCTTATTGTAAATATCTTCTGTGAGCATTTGATTGATATCACGTATCAACGATTCTTCTTGTGCTGATATGGCGCCGGAAAAGTCTTTGAACCGGGTAAACGGTTGTTCAAAATTGTCATCCGGTTTGATATTGTTGGTATATTTAACATTGACGGTAATGGATAACCGGGTGAGTGCCGCACGGTCGGTGCCAGCCTCAACGGCGGCGGGGGTAATGCTGTACCCGGTAATCCGTCCTTCAAAAATAGCATCGCCATCATTGGTCACCTGGCTGAGACTCGATTGGCTTCGTATGCGTTCTTTGAGTGCCTCCGTGAATGATTGGCTGAGTGTCGGATAGACGATCGGAGCCGTATTTTCGAAAAACTCCACGGTATAGGTTTTCATTCCTTCAGGAATGGAACCTCCTGTGAAGCCGTATTTGATTCCACATCCCTGGATGAATAAAATTGCCGATAAGAACACAAAATAACCTATTCTCTTTCCCATCTTGATATGAGCGCTCATCAATTTAAATTCAGATCTTTAATTTTCCGGTAGAGCGTCCGTTCAGATATCCCCAGCTCCTGTGCCGCAGATTTACGTTTACCCTTGTGTTTTTTCAATGCTTTTTTGATGAGATCCGACTCTTTCTCTACCAAGGAAAGCGATTCCTCTTCTACTTCTTCAGCTTCCTGCGTGTGGAAATGAAAATCCTCACTCTTCCCACCCTGTGGGTGGTGAATGGTTAATGTAGAAGGCGGAGCCAACTGCTCCGGAGCCGGGCTATCCACCTCGCGGTACAGCTGATTAATATAGGGCGAGTGATCTTCGACAATCCGGGAGTTGACGCCATTCTCGATGATTCCAATCACCAGTTTCTTCAGCTCCACCATGTCTTTTTTCATATCGAAAAGGACTTTATAGAGTAAATCCCGTTCGGAAAAATCGTCATTTGCGCCAGCCGATACATGTACCGGAAGTGTACTCCTGTTATCTGTGGGCAAGTATTGTCCCAGAATCCGTGCATCAATCAGCCGCTCTTTTTCCAACACGGCAATCTGTTCTGCTATATTCTTTAATTGCCTTACGTTGCCCGGCCATGGATAATTGGCAAGCAATTGCTGCGCATCTTCCGTCAACTGTACGTTTGGACTCCGGTATTTGTCGGTAAAGTCTGCTACAAATTTGCGGAAAAGCAGGTGGATATCTTCCTTGCGGTCGCGCAGAGCAGGTATGCGTAGTGGCACGGTATTTAGGCGGTAATAGAGATCCTCACGGAATTTTCCTTTTTGTACAGCATCGTAGATATCCACGTTGGTAGCTGCAACCACACGGACATTGGTTTTCTGTACCTTTGACGAACCCACGCGGATGTACTCGCCGGTTTCCAATACACGTAGCAATCGAGCCTGTGTGCCCAAGGGTAATTCACCCACTTCATCTAGGAAGATCGTGCCACCGTTGACCACCTCAAAATATCCTTTACGTGCTTCATGTGCCCCTGTGAAAGACCCCTTTTCATGTCCGAATAGCTCGGAATCAATGGTGCCTTCGGGAATGGCTCCGCAGTTGACTGCGATGAACGGACCATGTTTGCGTGCACTGAGTTGATGGATAATTTGTGAAAACACTTCCTTACCGCTTCCACTTTCACCTGTGATCAACACTGAAATATCTGTGGGAGCTACCTGGCGGGCTACATCGATTGCCCGGTTGAGCAGCGGTGAGTTGCCAATGATCCCAAATCTATTTTTGATATCTTGAATGTCCATTCTTTACCTCGTGTATTGAGTATTGGTGTTGGGTGCCGTTATTAACTAGTAATCTTTCCAATCAATGTTGCCGATGTGCATTTTTCTGCATATACATTGACATAGTCGCCCACTTTGTATCGATTGTCCCTGGGAAATACCACCATGCTGTTTTGGTCGTTTCGTCCACAATAGTCATCGTCAGAACGTTTTGATAATCCTTCAATCAGTACCTTGTGTACCTTTCCAACATAAGTTTGCAGTCGTTGCAGGCTATGTTCGCGCTGCAGGTCTACTACTTCGGTCAGTCGCCGCTTTTTTACCTCCTCTGGAACATCATCCGCATAGCGCTTGGCTGCCAATGTGCCCGGCCGTTCGGAATAAGCAAACATATAAGCAAAATCATACTTCACATAATCCATCATCGACAGTGTATCCCGGTGTTCCTCCTCGGTTTCGCTGCAAAAACCTGTGATGACGTCCGTCGAAATCCCACATTCGGGAATAATCCGGCGAATCGCGTCCACCCGGTCCATGTACCATTCGCGATCGTAGGTACGGTTCATCAGCTTAAGAACTCTTGAATTGCCTGACTGTACAGGTAGGTGTATGTATTTACAGATGTTTTCGTACTTGGCCATCGTGTGCAGCACCTCATCGGTGATGTCTTTGGGATGTGAAGTTGAAAAACGTACCCGCAATAAGGGGTTTACCTGCGCAACCCTTTCCAGCAGGCCAGCAAAGGTTAAGGCCTCGTATTTATAGGAGTCGACATTTTGTCCCAAGAGGGTCACTTCGCGGTATCCCGCATTGAATAGATCGGTTGCTTCCTTCACGATGGACTGCGGATCGCGGCTTCGTTCACGCCCACGAGTAAAGGGCACCACACAGAAAGAGCACATGTTATCGCAGCCACGCATGATGGAAATGAATGCCGTTACGCCATTGGTGTTAAGGCGTACCGGACTAATATCTGCATAGGTCTCTTCGCGCGACAACAGTACATTGACAGCACGTGAGCCTTCGTCTACTTGTTCAATGAGGTTGGGTAAGTCACGATACGCGTCGGGACCCACGACAACATCCACCAGTTTTTCCTCTTCCAGAAATTTAGACTTCAACCGCTCCGCCATGCAGCCCAACACACCCACCACCATGCCGGGGTTTTTTGCCTTGGCTGATTCAAATTCTTTTAACCGATTGCGTACCCGCTGTTCGGCATTTTCGCGGATAGAACAGGTATTAATGAATACCACATCGGCTTCTTTATAGTCACGTGTCGTTTCAAACCCTTTATCCAACAGGATTGAGGCCACAATCTCGCTGTCCGAGAAATTCATTTGGCAACCGTAACTTTCAATGTACAGCTTCCGGCCGTTGCTCTTTTTCGGATCATTCTCCAGCAGTAATGCCTCTCCCTGCCGCGATTCGTCATGCTGTTTTGTACTTGTCGGTATCTCGAACATCGTCGTTGATTAAAGCCTACAAAGTTAACAATAAATTTTGAATGAATGACAGTTTGGCAGAAAGGGATTTCTGCTCAAGCCGTAGGGGCTTTGCTCAATCGCCGCAAGAGCTCGGTACTTTTGACCGCAAAAGTACCAAAACTCGCCACTTGGAGTTCCTGCTACGGTTGGTAGTGCATCCCACTGCATCCCGCAGGATCTCTCATGTGGCATAAAAAGCCATACGGTGGGCTGGTGCTAATAGACGCACGGAACGATCGTTCGTAGGAGAATGGCCGTCCTTCCGCACTAAACTTTCGTTCGGAGGGCAACCGGCCTTGAAGGATCGGGAATCCGCCGGCTGGCGGAAAAGCATGTGCATGAACCTGCGTACCAGCAGCAAACAAGCGGATTGGGGAATTGTTCATGCTGCAAAATGGGATGCATGAACAATCCATACGGCCTTTGAAATTAAACACGCGCATATGAACTAAAGCAGCGGCTGCAATCCGCGCTATGAATGCTTTGCAATCAGCTCGCGACCGAGGCTTCACAGCCTTGACTCTTTGCTTCTTTCTGGTCAAGCAGACCTGAGCCGCCTCAAAGGCGGAGAAAGCATGAGCGCCGATAAAAACAAATGATCGCGAATAAAGAAGTCGCCTCCGCGGCGAAAGAGCGGACTATTCTTTATTCGAATCCACAACTAAGCGTTGATCACGGTTCGCGATTTCCCATGCTGTATGGAAAGCCAGGCGTGCACGTTTGCAGAGTAATTCGAAATGAATCTTGTCAACGGTATCAGCGGGTGTATGGTAATCGGGATGAAGTCCGCTGAAATAGAAAATTACAGGAATGCCATGTTTTGCGAAGTTGTATTGGTCCGACCGGTAATAGATCCGCATGGGGTCTTTTGGATCATCATACATATAGTCTAACTCCAGTTGCGTATACGTAGCGTTTGCTTTTTCATTAATGGCCTTCAATTCAGAACTGAGCTTATCGGAACCAATGGCATGTACGTAATTGTGGTTGCCGTTCAAATGCTTGTCGTCAATGCGCCCAATCATATCTGTATTCAGGTTTACGACCGTATTTTCCAAGGGAAATACCGGATGGCGCGAATAGTAGTTTGAACCCAATAAACCTTTTTCCTCGGCAGTGACTGCCATAAACAGGATACTCCGTCGCGGTCCGTGGCCTTCGGATTTTGCTTTGGCAAATGCACGGGCAATTTCCAGGACACCTGTCGTCCCCGAACCGTTATCATCGGCCCCGAAGAATATGACACCGTTTTGGTTCCCCTCGTGATCGTAATGCGCCGTAATGACAAGCAGCTCATCCTTAAGATCTGTTCCTTCGAGGTATCCCAGTACGTTGTTTGATGTGAATGGTTCGGTTTTGGAGCCGAACGAAGTGTTCAAGTCGACCTTATAAACGCCACTCTGGCTCTTTTGGGTTGCATCGATTTTTGCGGATAGCTTATCGACGGAGGTTCCGGTTTTCGCAAACAATAGATTAGCCATGTCTTTGCCGATGGTTACTACGGGAGCGGTATGGGTAACTTGGCTTTTGCCTTCGTCAAGCGCGATCCGTGGTTGTGTAAGTCGGTATCCAAAGCGTGCAAGCGATTCTTTAAGCGTATTGGATACGGCAATAATCAATTCCGGTTTTTTGGAAGTGATGTTTTGCAGGCGTTTGGTGTTGGAAGTTGCCCAGTCAGATGGCGTATCTGTTCCGGTAATCAGGGAATTGCCTTTTGAGTCTTTGGGTTCTCCCTCACTGAGTACCAGTACCACCTTACCTTCGATGTCGATGCCTTTCAGGTCGTCGTATTTGTCTTCACTGATTCCATAGCCGATAAATACGATATCCTTTGCCTGAATATGGGTTTCAGGTCCACCGCCTACGAAATAGAAATCTTTACCATTGCGAAACGATTGCCCCGCGATGGCAAATTCCTTGACATCAAAGCGTGTCCGCACTAGTTTCACAGGCTGGAAATAGGAGCCCTCCACGGGAGCGGTCAACCCCAGCCTTTTAAACTCCGCTGCAATATAAGCCGCTGCTTTTTCGCCACCTAGTTCTCCGGTTCCACGACCTTCATATTCAGCTGACGCAAGGATAGACAAGTGCCTGCGGGCAGATTCAGGATTTATTTCTGTGGCATATTTTTGCTGGATGGGATCCTGATCCTGACCCAAAACACATCCAGAAAAAGTTGGAACAAGAGATACGAATAGAAAAAAAAACTGCTTCATGGTGCTATTTGATTTTTGGATATCAGATGTCAGAGATTAGACGTCAGAGATTAGACATTAGACGTCGGACGTCAGACATTAACAAGAGATTTTGCTGACCCGGTTGGCGTGGCGGCCTCCTTCGAAACCGGTATTCAGAAATGTGTTGACGATCGCTTTTGCTAAATCAATATCAATGAAACGTGCGGGGATACAGATAATGTTTGCGTCATTGTGTTTCCTGGCAAGCGACGCCAATTCTTCCAGCCAGCAGATGGCCGCCCGTATTCCGGCATGCTTATTTGCCGTGATAGCCACACCATTGGCGCTGCCACATACCAGAATACCCCGTTCAAAATCACCGCTTTCTACAGCAGCTGCTACGGGATGAGCAAAATCGGGATAGTCGACCGAATCGGCGGTATCCGTACCAAAGTCCTTCACGGAATATCCCGCGTCTGTAAGAAACTGTACCAATGCAGATTTATACCCGAATCCCGCATGGTCTCCACCAATGGCTATTGTTCTTTTTGTTAGCATCGTTATTTATTGGTCTTCTCCACGATAAAAGTCGACTTCAGCTTTCATCTTGTTTTTATATACACGCGCAGCCACCACAATACTCAGTTCATAGAGCAGGAACATGGGGAAACTGACCGTCAGCATGGTAATAATATCCGGTGTAGGGGTAATAATGGCTGCAATAATCAGTATTACCACGACCGCATATTGGCGGGACTTGCGCATGAATTGCGGCGTCATGATTCCCAATTTCGAAAGGATGAAAATAACGATCGGTAGCTCGAAAACAATGCCGCATCCCAAGGTAAGGGTCGCTACAAATGACAGGTAGTTATCGATGGTGATCGTATTGGATATTGAATCACTGATGGAATAATTGGCCAGGAAATTCATTGCAAGGGGAACTACCACGAAATAGCCAAATAACACCCCTAATATGAATAAGATACTTGCGTAAAATACAAATCCGCTAGATGATTTCCGCTCGACATCGGTCAATGCGGGTTTGACAAAAAGCCATACTTCATATAATAGGTAGGGAAAACCCAGCAACACAGCGATAATCAACGAGGAATTGATCTGTAAGATAAACTGCCCGGCCATCTGCGTATTGATGATGGTACCTGGTACTTCTGTGACACAGAAATCCGGTGTATTCAGCCATTCAGCAATTTTGCACATGACCCGGTATGTCCAGAAATCAGGGCTTTTGGGGCCCATGATGATATCGTCAAAGATGAAATCATAGAAGGAAAAGGCAAGTACCATGAAGACAGCTATCGCAATGGCCGACCGGATGAGGTGCCAGCGGAGTACCTCAAGATGGTCAAAGAAAGACATTTCTGCTTCCAGATTTTTCCCTTTATTTTTGATAGTATCGATTAATTTCTTTCCGGATAGTTTACTCATGACAACGGATAAAAAGCAAAAATACCATTCTGTTTCGTAAGAATGGTATTTTGTATGGAGGTATCTTATATTTATTCACTAAGATCAAAGGTTTCCATGAACTTGGTAGTGAAGTTACCCGCCTTAAAATTCGGGTCACGCATCAGGCGTAAATGAAGGGGTATCGTTGTTTTTATCCCTTCGATGACAAATTCGCTCAGTGCGCGTTCCATCGTAGAAATGGCCTCTTCACGGGTTTGGGCCACGCAGATCAGTTTAGCGATCATCGAATCGTAGTTGGGCGGAATCACATAGCCTGAATAAGCATGTGTATCCACCCGGACGCCGTGACCACCCGGCGAATGGAAGTTGGTGATCCGGCCCGGCGAAGGCCGGAAGCCGTTGAATGGATCCTCGGCGTTGATGCGGCACTCAATGGCGTGCATGGTCGGCTCGTAGTTATTGCCCGAAATGGGAATACCTGCCGCTACCTTGATCTGCTCCTTGATGAGGTCGAAATTAATAACCTCCTCGGTAACCGGGTGTTCCACCTGAATACGGGTATTCATTTCCATGAAGTAAAAATTGCGGTGTTTATCGACCAAAAACTCGATCGTGCCCGCACCTTCATAGTTGACCGCTCTGGCACCTTTAATGGCTGCTTCGCCCATGGCTCTACGCAGTTCCGGAGTGATGAACGGAGATGGTGCTTCTTCGATCAGCTTCTGATGTCTCCGCTGAATGGAGCAATCACGCTCGGAAAGGTGGCAAACGGTACCAAATTGGTCACCTACCACCTGTATTTCGATGTGCCGGGGATCTTCTACGTATTTTTCGAGGTAGATGCCGTCATTGCCAAAAGCAGCACCCGCCTCTTGACGGGCAGAATCCCATGCCGGCTCAAACTCTTCGTCTTTCCATACGATGCGCATGCCACGGCCACCGCCACCGGCTGTTGCTTTGAGGATGACCGGATAACCGATCTCGTTGGCAATTTTAATTCCTTCTTTGACATCTTTTACCAATCCTTCCGAGCCTGGGATGGTGGGGACGCCTGCATTTTTCATGGTCTCCTTGGCAGACGACTTATCGCCCATTTGCTGAATCTGCTCGGCGGTGGCACCAATAAACTTAATGCCATATTGCTTGCATATTGAAGAAAACCGCGCATTTTCAGAAAGGAATCCATATCCCGGGTGTATGGCATCCGCATTTGTCAATTCGGCCGCGGATATGATATTTGGAATATTGAGATAGGATTCTTTGCTGGGCGGGGGGCCGATGCAAACCGCTTCGTCCGCAAACCGCACATGCAGGCTATCTCGATCGGCTGTAGAATATACAGCAACGCTCTTAATCCCCATTTCGCGGCAGGTACGGATAACCCGCAATGCAATTTCTCCCCGATTGGCTATTAATATCTTTTTGAACATGAATGTTTAGCTATACCTAATGGGCAATGTTTAACGACGTTGAATACAAAAATGATTTAGCGAAGTGTGTTTATTTTGGCTCAACCAAAAACAGCGGTTGGTCGTATTCAACGGGCTGGGCATCGTCTACCAATATCTTGACGATCCTTCCCGAGACTTCCGATTCGATCTCGTTAAATAATTTCATGGCTTCCACGATGCAAACCACTTTACCAGCAGTGATCTCATCGCCCACATTGACAAATACCGGTTTATCGGGCGATGGCGACCGATAGAACGTGCCAATCATGGGTGATTTGATGGTTACGTAATTCGACGTATCTTCCGTTTTAGGTGCTGTTGGTTGCGGTGCTTCTGCGGCAGGAGCGGGTACAGTAGCCGCCGGTTGCACCTGCGGTGCAGTAGGCACCGTAGCAGTCACATAGGTGGGTGCTTGATTTGTTTTTATCGTAATCTTGAAATCTTCTTCTTCGATAGATACTTCATTCACCCCTGATTTAGCCACAAATTTAATCAGGTCTTGAATCTGTTTGATATCCATGCTCATTGTTTAGTGGTTTGATAATACAATCAAAAATATGATCTAATCTATTATTTAACAATAAAAATCGGGATTTATTTCACCTGTTGTCTTTTTCAGTTTCCATACGCCCATTTCAGGTATACAGAACCCCAGGTAAATCCGCCGCCGAATGCTGCCAGAATGAGGTTATCACCTTTTTTTAACTGGTTTTCCCATTCCCAAAGGCAAAGTGGTATTGTGCCCGCCGTGGTATTTCCATAGCGTTGGATATTGACCATTACTTTATCCTCACTCAATCCCATGCGGTCAGCCGTTGCGTCAATGATTCGTTTATTGGCTTGGTGAGGTACCAGCCAGGTGACATCGTCTGCCGTTAATTGATTACGTTCCATAATTTCTGCGGCGACATCGGCCATGTTGGTCACAGCAAACTTAAAAACCGCACGTCCTTCCTGATAAGCATAGTGCATGCCCGCATCCACAGTGGCATGCGAAGCCGGATAAAGTGAGCCACCGGCTTTGATATTCAGGTAAGAGCATCCGGATCCATCGCTCTTCAAGATGGAATCCACCACACCCAATCCTTCATAATTAGGTTCAAGAAGTACGGCGCCACAGCCATCGCCGAAGATGATGCAGGTACTGCGGTCTTTGTAATTGATGATGGAAGACATCTTGTCGCCTCCCACTACCAAGACTTTTTTATGCATGCCCGATTCGATGAACTGAGCTCCCGTTGTGAGTCCAAAGATGAATCCCGAACAGGCAGCCATCAGATCGTAACCCCAGGCATTGACCGCACCGATTTTATCAGCGAGAATGTTGGCGGTTGCCGGGAAAGGCATATCCGGTGTAACCGTACAGAAAATAACCAGGTCGATTTCTTCGGCACCGATACCCCGCTTTTCCAGTAAGCCCTTTACGGCAGGTACGGCCATGTCAGATGTGGCCAAACCTTCTCCTTTTAAAATCCGCCGCTCTTTGATACCCGTACGTGTAGTTATCCATTCATCGTTGGTATCTACCATGGTTTCGAGCTCCTGATTGGTCAGGACATAATCGGGCACATACCCGTTTACAGCCGTGATGGCAGCATGTATTTTTGACATATAGTTATTCGTTGAAAGCAGATTTGATTTTCTCGATGATATCGGATTCGATCATGTTTTTGGAAAGCATAATCATCGTTTCGATGGCCTTGGGATTGGAAATGCCATGTCCAATTACGACAGGGGCATTTACACCCAATATCGGTGTGCCTCCATATATTTCATAGTTGAACCGATCGAAAAACTCATCTTTCAGGCCTTTCTTTTGGGTCATCACATAAAATGATTCGGCCATTTTCAGCACCACATTGCCCGTAAATCCATCACAAACAATGACATCCACGCCATCGTCAAATATGTTACGGCCCTCAATATTACCAATAAAGCGGATGCGTTGGTTTTGTTTAAGCAGCGGATAACTTGCCTGGGTAAGGGCATTCCCTTTTTCTTCCTCTTCCCCGATATTAAGGAGCGCTACATTGGGATCTTTCATGCCTGCCACATGTTCAGCAAATAGACTGCCTAACAGGCCGAATTGTGAAAGCATTTCCGGCTTGCAGTCGGATACTGCACCTACATCAAGCAAAATACCATACCCTCCGGATATTTTGGGAACATAGGTGCCGATAGCCGGCCGGATTACGCCGGGAATATTCTTGACACTGAATACCGCCCCCACAAGCATCGCTCCGGTACTACCTGCAGACGCGAATGAATCGATCGCCCCATCTTTTAAAAGCTGAAACCCACGGCTGATACTCGAATTGGGTTTCTGTGCAATGGCTTTGGTGGGATGTTCACCCATCCCGATAATTTCGGGGGCGTGTACATATTCAAAAAAAGCAGGATTTTCCCCTGCTTGTTCAATTTGTTGTTTAGCAATATCTTGGTCGCCAATGAGTACGATCTTCTGCTCTTTCGAAAGCTGTTTCGATGCCAGAATGGCCCCCTGTATGGTAGCTTCTGGTGCAAAATCACCGCCCAAAATGTCTAACCCGATCTTCATCCGTTATTGTTTTTCTTCCGCAAAAGTTTACTTTAAAAGCCGGAAGGAACCGCTATCCCTAGTCTATTCTTTTTTATTATCGCTAAGCGGTTTCTATCCAATAATACGCAAAAACACCCCAAAGTAACGCATAAAAAATTAGTTATACGTTATGGGATGTTCAATTTTTTGAAAGATGAACTTAGACGGCAGCAGCGTTTTCGATGATTAATTTGCCGTTGTAATATAGATTGCCATCTACCAGGTACGCACGGTGGGGCAGGTGTACCGCGCCTGTCTCTTTGCAGGTTGCCAGCGTAGGCCGCTCAGCTTTGTAATGTGTTCTTCTTTTGTCTCTCCGTGTTTTGGAGGTTTTACGTTTTGGATGTGCCATCTCGTATTGTTATTTATTTATTCGCTTATTTATTTAATTGCTTTTCGTTCGTTGCCTCTTTCGATCGTTGCGAATCGGGCAAATCAACGAATTTGCTAATTATATTTAATATTCTTTAATGCCTCCCAACGGGGATCTGTTTGCTCCGTTTCCTGTTGCTCCGCAGAGAGGTTGCTTAATTTAGCTAACACCGCCTCGTCGCATGTAATGTTATTGCCTTGTTCACTGCACTTTATATAGTGCGGTACCGATACGTTAATGAATTCGTAGAGCACCGGTGCCAAATCCAGTTCATGTTCATGCTTAGCCAGCACAATAATTTCATCTGTGGTCTCGGCCAAATCCTCGTCCGTGAATTTGACGATTAGCTGCTCGTTGATCTCGGTTTCTGCCGGAAAAGAGGAAAGGCATACGTCACACACCAGATTAACGGTGCCTGAAATATGGAACCGAACCACCATCATGTTCTCCTGCTTATGCAGACTGACCGATGCCTTAAGAGTTCCGTCTTTTACAATGGAATATTCATAGCAATCAAAGAACGCCTTGTCTATGTCAAACTCAAAGTCGTGCGTGCCCAAACTCAACCCCGAAAAGGGGATCCGATATCGCTTCAAATAATTCACCGTCCCACAATTGAGCCTGCAAAGGTAAGTATAAAATATAAGATATGAAATTTTTTGTTATGAGGTGGAAAAAAATCAAAAGGTGCAAAAACTTCCCCGGTTTGGTTATTTTTTGCGGATGTCAGAAGGCTACTTTTGTATAACCAGTTTACCGCATATGAACAACACATTAGGCAAGGCGTCGCTTGCGTGGGGCGCAATCCATTTTTATCAGGACAGACCAACGCCCAAAAGAACCATCCAACGAATGGTGTGTTACATGACCCGATTTTCGTTTACTGTCTTGCTGCTGTTGGTTACGGCAGGAGTACGGGGACAAGTTGTTCACGATCCTGTAGGAAAAAATATTCGCATTATCACCGCGGACAAACAGCTCGCTATATCCATTGACTATGCTACGGGATGTCAGATTACCGCGTTGGAAATCAACAACGAGAATACATTAGCTCCAACGGGCATCTTTACGGCAATTCAGACAACCGATGCTTACCTGTCATCGCAGGAGCAACCCAGGGAAATCGATGTGTCTTCCCGGTCTGACCGGGTTATATTGGAGGGAATCACGCTCGGAGCTGCTACTGAATCGTGGCAGTTTGATGTGAAAGGGGATAAGATTATATGGACAATCAGCAGAACGTATGCCGCAGACCTTGCCCTGGAAGATATGGCCATGCCGGCTTGGCATTTTGCCGACCTTACTACGTGGAAAGGCGGCATACTGGACAATGGTGGCATGGTATGGTGCAAGTACCTCGCGTCTCCTCACGATACCTACGGCGTGCATACAGGTGGCGTAACATTTTGGAACGAAGAGAAACAAGACGGACTGCATATTGCTGCGTATGCTGATGACGGCCGGTTCATTGCCGCAAAGTATTCACAAAATGAGCAGGGCGCTTTCACCAGTACACATCTGGTGACGGATACCGAATTGGGCCAACGCTATCACCTGAGTCGGTTTGTGCACGGAAAAGCCGATGTCTTTGCTCCTTTTGAAGTCAAGCGGGGACGCACGCAGGTAACCTATGAATTGTCGCGTATCAATTATTTTGAGGTGTATGATCGTGGAACGTTGCCGGGAATAGATCAGACCGCCGTCCGCGAATTGCTCAATACAACCGGACGGTACGGCGTCGTGGACAACCGTATCGTCGGAGCCAACGGCTGGATTACAAACTGGAAATGTTTGCATGAACCGTTTTTTGCTCAGATCGGGTTGGCAGTGAATGATAAAAACTATACCCGTAACCTGTCTGCTACCCTGGATCAGGAGCGTGACCTAGCCATGCTTGCTGACGGCAGGGTGTTGTCACGCTGGCACGACGTGCCGGGTGATGAAATCCCGAATACGTATAACGAAGAAACTGGTTATTACGAAGCCATGTGGGGGTATACCATTGATTCGCAAACAGGTTATGTGATTAACGCCTCCGAACAATTCCAGCAAACGGGTGATGTGGATTGGCTGCGCTCGCACAAAAACTCGTGTGAACGTGCGCTCGATTGGTTGATCCGCCGTGATACCAATGGCAACGGTATCTTTGAGATGGTCAACAACAACATTGCCGAAAAGAAGGCAAGCGACTGGATCGATATTGTATGGGCTGGTTTCGAAAATGCTTTTGTAAATGCCCAGATGTATGAGGCCCTGAACCAATGGGCGGAATGCGAGGAAGTATTGGGCGACCTTGAAAAAGCCGATTATTACCGGTCGGTAGCCAACCGTCTCAAACAGGCATTCAATAAGACAGTTGAAGAGGGCGGTTTTTGGTTGCCTGAGAAGAAACAATATGTATATTGGCGGGATAACGATGGAACTGTGCACGGCGATAACCTGGTCACGCCGGTTAATTTTGCGGCCATCGCTTTCGGTCTATGTGACGACCCGCAACGCGTCGCTACTATCCTTGAGCACATTGAAAAACGTACGGTCGATGAGCATCTTTTTCACTGGCCTCTTTGTTTCGACTCTTTTAAACGCGAGGAAGTGCACGACAACAATTGGCCGTTTCCACGTTATGAAAATGGTGATATCTTTCCCACCTGGGGATACTTGGGGATACGCTCCTATGTACAGTTTAATAAAGAGTTAGCACTGAAGTACATCCGGAACCTATTAGAACAGTATCGGAAAGATGGACTTTCGTCTCAGCGTTACAGCCGGACGGATCAATCGGGGCTGGGTACGGATATTCTGGCAGGCATCAGCACCACCGTTACCGCACTTTACAGCGACATCTACGGCGTCCGTCCTAAATGGAACCGCATGGGGGTTGAGCCGAACATGGTTCCCCGGCTTAACGGCACCAAATTTACGTACACCCTCCGGGATACGGTATATGAGCTTACGTTAAGCGTAAATGATTATCGGTTACAAACACAGGATTTTTCGGTGAAGAGCAGCCAAGCATTTGGTGTAGGCAGGTCAGGGAGTGACGTGATTTATTATCCGGAGAATAAGGAAACCATGCGTTTAGCCGTCCATACCGAGCCTAATGATTTTTCCGACCTGGAGGTGATTCAATGGGAGGCCGGAAACTATCAATGGACTGCCAGGGGTGAACAACGAAAGCAATTCACTGTTGTTGGGCTGATGCCTGATACTGACTACCAATTGATGATCAATGGGCAGCCTCAGAAGGTGAGGGTAGCCAAGGATGGATCGTTGGCAATACGCGCCGATGAATCCGCCACAATGTTCGCACTCCGGTCGGATGCATTACACGCAAATTGAGCTAACGTATGATAAAGTATGTAATCAAATCTCTCGCTTATAGCGCGGTGCTGTTTGTTAATCTTGCCGCTATGGGGCAGACTTCCAATTGGAAGGCGGAATGGATTGGACTGCCACATGCGCCCGCAGATACCAATGTATGGACGGCCTATCATAAAGTATATCAGCTAAAAAAGATCCCTAAAACCGCCTATGCAAAAATAGCGACCGACTCAAAATACTGGCTGTGGATAAATGGTCGACTGGCCGTGTTTGAAGGTCAATTGAAGAGAGGCCCCAATCCTCGTGATACCTACTTTGATGAAGTAGATTTAGCCCCTTATTTGGTGAAGGGTAAAAATACCATTGCCGTACTGACCTGGTACTGGGGGCGTGATGGGTTTAACCACAAGAATAGCGGGAAATCTGCACTGTTGTTTGAAGCCGCATTGGGCAATGAAATCCTGCAGTCGGATACTACATGGAAGGCCCTGAGGCATCCGGCTTTTGGCCACTCGGGACCGCCACGTCCCAACTATCGTTTGCCCGAATTCAACATCCATTTCGATGCACGTCACGACCTGCCTCATTGGCAACTCGGTGAGGTTAGCAACGGTATGTGGCTTTCGGTTATGTCATATGGTATCCCGCCTGTTGGCCCATGGAATCACCTTGAAAAGCGGCCTATTCCCCTGTGGAAGGACGCCGGTTTGGTGACTTATGAAAACAAGCGTGATCTGCCTGCTGAGAGTACCGGAGACACCATTATCGCCAAGCTCCCTAAGAATATCAGTATCACACCGTACCTGAAGATTGATGCCCCTGGCGGATTGAAAATCGATATCCGAACAGATAACTACAAAGGTGGGAGCGAATATAATGTACGTACGGAATACATTACCAAAGAAGGAGTGCAGGAATTTGAGACATTCGGATACATGAATGGACATGAGGTCCGGTATGCCATCCCTGAAGGGGTAAAAATCCTGGAATTAAAATACCGTGAAACTCGCTATAATACGGAAAAAGTCGGTGTTTTTAACACGGACGATTCCTTTTACAATGTGCTTTGGAAAAAATCATACAATACACTCAATGTCAATCTGCGCGATGCCATTCAGGATCCGGACCGCGAACGGGCACAGTGGTGGGGTGATGCCGTTATCTTGTTGGGGGAAATGCTGTATGCATGCGATGGGAATAGTCACTTGGCCATCCAGAAAGCAATACGTAATCTGGTTGACTGGCAAAAACCGGATGGTGTATTGTATTCGCCGGTACCCGCGGGCAGCTGGGATCGCGAATTGCCGGCGCAGATGCTTGCCAGCGTCGGAAAATATGGATTCTGGAATTACTTTCGTTATACTGCCGATACCGCGATGATGCATTACGTCTATCCTGCGGTTAAACGTTACTTGAATCTGTGGGAATTTGGCGACGATGGATTGCTTGTCCACCGTCCCGGTGGATGGGATTGGTTGGATTGGGGAGATGATATCGACGCGCCATTGATTGAAAACGCTTGGTACTATATGGCGCTGGAGGCGGCAACCCAGATGGCCGAGTTGACCGGTCACCAAGCAGATATCGCCGGATATCAGGAAGCTATGGAGTCCATAAAATTGAATTATAACCGACTGTTTTGGAATGGGTCTTCCTATAAGAGTCCAGCTAACCACGGCGTGATTGACGATCGGGGCAATGGATTGGCCGTGATTGCAGGTCTTGCCGATCGTACCAAATATGACGCGATAAAGAAAGTACTGGAAAATGAATTCCATGCGAGTCCTTACATGGAAAAATACATTCTGGAATCTTTTTTCATAATGGGCGACGCAGAAGGAGGGTTGGCACGGATGAAAAAGCGCTATTCCAATATGGTAGAAAGCCCATTGACCACGCTTTGGGAAGGGTGGGGCATCGGTTCGGCAGGATATGGTGGAGGTTCATATAACCACGGATGGTCCGGCGGCCCCTTAACGCTGATGCACCAATACGTTGCAGGCATCGCCCCTGATCGGCCAGGGTTTGAGACATTTACGATCTGCCCCCAATTGGGGATATTGAAGGAAGTACATTGTATTACACCGACCGTGAAGGGTAATATCACGGTAGATATTAAACGAACGGATCGTGGTATCACCTTATCGGTGATTATTCCTCCCGATTCCAGGGCCCGTGTAGGCATACCACGGATAGCGCCGGAATTGTCAAACATTACCTGTAACGGAAAAACGGCTGTTGCGCACGAAGAAGATCATGATTATTATTATTTCGAGGTAGGGCCGGGAAAATGGTCATTTGCTTTGTTTTAACAATGGACCAACGCTGCGCTAAAGAATAAACAGGTCGACATCTTATTAAGTAGCCTAATTAGTAAACACACTTTTAATAAACAAACAAATTAACTATGAAAACGAAGTATTGCAAACATCTCGTTTTCTGTGTTTTGGCGTCACTATTTGTTGCAATTAGCAGCAATTTGGCCATGGCACAGATGTCCGTAGAAGGGGTGGTAACCGACTCGGTGACTGCAGCGCCTATTAGCGGTGTAACCGTAACCTTACAGGGCACCTCTACGAGCGCCCAAACGGATGGACAAGGGCGTTTCACCATCAACGCCTCGACGGGCGACATTTTGGTATTCAGCTACGTAGGCTATTTGCGGAAAGCGGTTACTTTGACAGGCAGTAGTTTGGCTGTTCAGTTAACCCCAGGTTCAGAAGTATTGGAAGAAGTAGTCGTAGTGAGTTACGGTACTCAGAAAAAACGGGAGCTCACAGGTGCCGTTGTGCAGGTCGATGCCACGCAGCTTAGGGATATGCCGGTAGCCAATGTTGGCCAAAAACTGCAAGGAAGAATGGCTGGTGTACAAATCAATCACAATTCGGGTACACCCGGCTCGGAAATGTCTTTCCGCATCCGAGGAGCAGCCTCCATTGGCGCGGGCAATCAACCGCTTATCGTTATTGATGGATTCCCGTCGGCAAGCGGCCTCCAAACACTCAGTCCCGATGAGATTGAGTCCATCAGTGTATTGAAAGATGCATCTGCCGCCGCACTTTACGGATCACGTGCCGCCAACGGAGTGTTGTTGGTCACCACCAAACAGGCGAAAGATGGACAGCAGCACTTGGAACTTTCGGTCAACATGGGTATGCAGCAGGTACCTCAGCGGGGCCGGCCAGATCTAATGAACGCTGAGGAATTTGCGCAATTTAAGAAAGAATACTACGAAGATGCTGCCCGTTACGAAGGCTATACGGGAGGAGTACCTGAAGTATATGCAGACCCAAGTCGCTACGCAGGGAATTATGGTACCGATTGGTTTGATGTTCTGCTCCGTGATGCAATGAATCAAAACTATAACATCTCATACAGCAGTGGCACCACCAAACTGAAGTCGGTCTTCAATGTGAATCTCAACAAACAGAATGGGGTGATTCTCAATACTTCCGATCGGCGGATTACTGCGCGGACCAATAACATCTATAACGTTTCCGATCGATTGACTTTGGGCTTGAACCTTGAGTTTTCCAACGGCTATAATAACGGTGTGTCCGGACTGGACAATGGAAGGAACATCATCCAATTGGCGTATCTGATGGATCCCACCCTTTCCTATCGGAACGAAGACGGTACCTATCCGGTTTCGTTTTCACAACCCGGCATGTTTGCCAACCCAAACTGGTACTTGGTGGTAACCGAGCGCATCCGGAAAGCACGTGCCAATCGTTTTTTGGCTAATAGCTATGTCGAATTTGAACTGCTGGAAGGACTGAAAGCAAAAACCAGTTTTAATGTTAACACCGATAATGGGAATCTTAGAGCGTTCAACCCTTCAATTGCGCAGGGTGGGCTTGGAAGTGCTCCACCACAACTGGCCACCGGCCGGTATGAATCATCCGGTTTCGTTACTTGGATGAGCGAAAATACGCTAACTTACCAGCGATCGTTCAACAATGATCACAACATCGATGTATTGGGTGGCTATACCGTTCAGAAATACAGCCGAGAAAATAGTTATATCGATGGCCGGGAGTTCGCCGATGATGATATTCCCTGGATAAGTGCAGCCATTACGCGGATTGGCAACGTAGAGGCGGCCGACTGGTCGTTGCTTTCCTACTATGGACGGCTAAATTACAATTACCGCGGCAAATATTTGGCTTCGTTCGCTTTCCGTAGCGACGGATCCTCAAAGTTCGGTCAAAATACAAGATTCGGTAATTTTCCTTCCGCCTCACTTGGTTGGGTACTTTCTGAAGAACCCTTTATTCAGAATATCCGGCAGATTAACCTCCTGAAGTTACGGTTGAGTTATGGAAAGGTGGGTAACAATAACATCGGCGACTATACATATTTGGCTGCTGTGAACAGCAACGACTACGTATTCGGTAATCAAGTAACACCCGGCAAATCATTGAATGGTATCGGAAATAGTTTCTTAACATGGGAAACTACCGAAGGATATGATATTGGTCTTGACTTAGAACTATTCAATAACCGGTTGTCTTTTACCTATGATTACTATTGGAAGAAAACCGATGGGTTACTATATGCTATTGATATCCCCATACAATCGGGGTTTTCGAGCATCACGTCTAATGTTGGTCGGTTTGACTTCTGGGGACATGAGTTTACCATCGGATCGAGAAATTTGGTAGGTGAATTCCAGTGGACCACTGATTTCAATATTTCGTTCGACCGTAACTTGGTTAAGAAACTGGGAACGAGCGATGCGCCGATAGGTGGCTACAATTTGTATTGGGACGATAACCGTACGGCGGTAGGGCATCCCATCGGCCTGTTTTATGGATATATCAATACAGGGGTATACATGACCCAGGAAGAGTTTGAAACCCAGCCCCACAGTTCGACATCCATGGTGGGTACCGCCCGGTTTAAGGACATCAGCGGTCCAGATGGTGTTCCGGATGGGATTATTGATAGTTATGACCGTACATTCATAGGGAACCCCAATCCGACATTCGCATACGGCATGGTTAACACATTTTCCTACAAAAATTTTGACCTGAGTATTGTATTGGCTGGAACGGTAGGCAACGACATTGCAGACGATGCATTCCAGTCTACCGAAAACCTCGACGGTGTTTTCAACGTCAGAAAAGGGGTAGCGGGTCGTTGGCGGTCGGAGGAAAACCCGGGAGATGGCATTTATCCCCGGACCCGGAGTGGTACTACTGAAGACTTCCGTAATTTCACAACTCGGCAGGTTTTTGACGGTTCGTACATTGCAGCTAAAAACATAACTCTTGGGTATTCTTTTTCACCGAAACTCAGCTATCTCAGGTCAATACGTATTTATTTAAGCGCGCAGAATGCCTTCATCATCACCAATTATCCTGGACTTAATCCGGAGGCGGGCATCAATGGGCTGAATGGCTTGAATCAAGGCCGTGATTTTGTCGGTTATCCTGTCCCCCGTGTATTTTCGGCAGGTTTACACATAGGTTTTTAGGATCTTATCAATTAATGCAACGATCATGAAAAGAATAGCATATATTACCGTTTCAGTGCTGACACTCTCAGCCTGTTCGAACGATTTTCTCGACCTTGTTCCTCCCACGTCGCTGAGTTCAGCTTCGTTCTATCAAAATGCCGAGCAATTTGACCAAGCTACCGTTGCCGCATATACCAATCTCAGAGGCATTGCCTTCATGGGAATATTTATGGACGAAATGCGGTCGGATAATACCTTTTTTACCCGCTATGCAGCTGATAGGGGTTCGTTTGTCAGTGCCGAAGCGTACCCCGAATTCAGGGATAATAGCCTCACCAGTCAATCTCCTAATTCGCCGGGAAATCGTTATGGCAATGCGTATGAAGGTATTTCCAAGGTTAACACCATATTAAGCAGGTTAGAAAATGCCAATTTATCTGCCGAAGAAAAAGATAAAGTAACCGGAGAGGCCCTATTTCTCCGGGCATTTTACTATTACGACCTAGTGCAACACTTTGGCGGGGTACCCCTTCAGTTGAAAGAAATTGTAGTAGCCGAAGAAGCTTTTATTCCCCGTTCTACAGCTGAAGAAGTGTATGCCCAGATTATTACGGATCTCAATGCAGCCATTCCGCTATTACCGATAGCTTCTACATTTCCTCAATCGGGCCGTGCGACACGTGGAGCCGCCAAAATGCTGCTCGCATATGCGTATTTGTCTAAGCCCACTAAAGAATATGAAAAGGCTACTGCGGAGCTTTTGGATATTACACAAATGAATTATGGCTTAATGGACGACTATGCTGATGTATTTGACCCTGTTCATAAAAACAATAAGGAATCGATTTTTGAAGTCCAGTACAAACAGGGTAACGAGGGGCAGCACAGTGATTTTATCTGGCGCTTCATTCCCAAGGCTACCAATCCGGATTTTATTCTTGGAGTTAACGGTACCAACGCTCGGGGTGGTTTGACAAGTGGCGGCTGGAACGTCCCTACGCAGGAAATGATCGATTCGTATGAAACTGGTGACGAGCGGCTTGCTAAGTCCATTGCTGTGGCAGAAGGGTCTGTAGATAACAACGATGTGATGACCATTACTGGCGTAAAAAGCCCAGTGAATTACCGTCCTACTCCGGGTGTGGGTTATCAGTATTTTATTAGGAAATATCTTCATCCACCTTATCAAGTGGAATTTAACACAGACAATAACTGGCCGGTTTTTCGGTATGCTGGAGCTTTGCTGCTATTAGCTGAAAGTCTCGTAGCGCAGGGTAAGGCAACTGAAGCCCTTCCCTATATTAATCAAGTGAGAAAGCGGGCAAACCTGGGCGAGCTTAGTACCGTTACGGCGTTAGACGTCGCCAACGAGATGCGGCATGAGCTGGCATTTGAAAACCATCGTTGGACAGATCTGATACGTACCGGTATGGCCATCGAGGCCATTCAGGCAAAGGGCGAACGTTTAAAGGCACTGTATGGCTGGCTGCTTCCCAATACCTTTGACATCAGTGAAGATAAATTCATATACGCCATTCCGGCCCGTGAATTACAGATCAACACCAATTTGACTCAGAACCACGGCTATTAAATACACAGTGGGATAAGTGCTCTGCAAGCTTGTTAAGTTAAGTTTTGCAGAGCACTTTAGATTATTTTCGTTACACGATACGAGTGTCGGGTGAAAAAACGTTTAAAATGAAAAAGAGTCATGAAACGTTTCGTAAGCACTCAATCGGGTATACGCTCGTTGATCTTTTCTGCCCTCATGCTTGGGCTATTCACTGCGGTGGCACAATCGCCGCACAATCCGTTGTCAACCACAGTTACACTTCGCGGCGAACCCGTGCACACAGTAGGAAAGCTTCCCGCGGTGGGCACATCAGCCAAAGACTTTACGTTAACCGCCGTAGATTTATCCGAGAAGCGTTTGGAAGATTTCAAAGGGAAATACATCGTTCTCAATATTTTTCCCAGCGTCAATACAGGAGTATGTGCGATGTCCGTCCGGAAGTTCAATGAAGATGCGGCTAATCTCCCCAATACGACGGTACTCTGTATATCTAAAGACTTACCATTTGCGCAGAAGGCTTTTTGCGGTGCCGAGGGGATAGATCAAGTCGTCATGCTGTCTGATTTCCGATCTGATTTTGGAATGCAATACGGAGTTCAGCTTGCGGAAGGCCCCATGCGGGGATTGCTCAGCCGGGCAGTAGTCGTCATCGATCCGGAAGGAATAATCGTTTATGAAGAACAGGTGCCGGAACTTTCACAGGAACCCAATTATGCGGCTGCACTCGCGGCCGTAAAATAGAAATAAAACCCGTTGTCATGGACCAACGTATTATTAATTTATACGATCGGTATACCCACAGCCAGATCGGACGCAAGGAGTTTATGAAACAACTTGCCATGCTCACGGGTGGTACCGCCGCCGCGATGACCCTATTGCCTTTACTGCAGAACAATTATGCCGCAGCAAAGCCGTTTCATAGCGATGACATTACTGCCGAAAACATCACATATGCAGGTGTAGACGGAAGTGTGAAAGCAATTTTGGCAAAGCCCAAAGGGAGGTCCGGAATAGGTGGCGTGGTGGTTATCCACGAAAACCGGGGATTGAATCCGCATATCATCGACGTAACCAAGCGTATCGCAGCAGAAGGATTCATTGCCTTGGGTGTGGATGCATTGTCGCCTTTCGGGGGTACGCCCGTAGACGAAGATAAGGGGCGGGAATTGATCGGTCAGTTAGACATGGGGAAAACCGTCCAAAACTACCTGAATGGGCTTGATTACCTACGAAAAGCCGAGGGTAGCAACGGAAAGGTGGGCTGTGTGGGTTTCTGCTGGGGCGGGGCAATGGCAGGTAGGCTAGCCGTGGGTGATCCGAACCTGCAGGCCTCTGTAGCCTACTATGGCAGCCAACCGGATGCAGTCGATGTGCCGAAGATAAAGGCTAGCCTGATGCTACACTATGCGGGACTGGACGAGCGGATCAATGCGGGCATTCCGGCATATGAGGATGCGCTCAAGGCGAATGGCGTGGATTATCAGCTATATGTTTATGAAGACGTGAATCACGCATTCAATAACAATACATCACCTACACGGTACAATGCAGAAGCTGCTAAATTGGCTTGGAAACGAACCATTGATTTTTTTAAGAGCAAGCTGGGGTAGCATTGCCTTCATCCCCGTAGTAGTTTTTGCCGATTTCAATGCGTTCACGGCCGTTTTGAAGCCGCCAATGATTGGTATCGCGCAGCGAATAGGCACAACCGCAGTATTCCTGCATGTAAAAATGTTCGCGTTTAGAGATGTCGAGCATACGTGAAGACCCGCCTTTTTTACGCCAGTTGTAGGTCCAGTACGTAATGCCGGGATAGTGACCCGCAGCACGTTCGCCGCAGTCGTTGATCTGCTGGAAGTTCTTCCAACGCGAAATGCCCAGCGAGCTGGTAATCACAGAGAAGCCGTTTTCATACGCATACAGTGCCGTGCGCTCGAATCGCATGTCAAAGCACATGGTGCAACGGATGCCACGTTCGGGCTCATGCTCCATTCCCTTGGCACGGGCGAACCAATTGTCTACATCGTAATCGGCATCCACGAAGGGAATGTTATGCTTTTCGGCAAACCGGATATTTTCATCCTTGCGTAGGTCATACTCTTTACGGGGATGGATATTGGGGTTGTAAAAGTAGATGGTGAAATCAATGCCGGAAGCAATCAGCGCTTCCATCACCTCGCCGGAGCAGGGGGCACAGCAGGAATGCAACAGCAATTTGTTCTCGCCGTTAGGCAGTTCCAGTTTTTCACGTTTGAATCCTGTATTATCCATCGTACTCAACTACTTGTTTTGAGAAGGCAATATTACGGATAATGGCGGATTGTTGCAAGCGACGGGGGTCGCGTAGTTTGGTATTTCAATTTTGTCAGTAAGTCATCCGTTCCATTGCCTGATCAGCAATAATTTCTAACTTTGCCAAAAACCAGTCGGATGAAGAAGTTGTTTGGTTTCCTCACAGTGATGCTCGTGGTCATTATGACCATTGGTGGCTGTATGCGCAACGATGATGAACCTGTGATGCCCGTGCGGCCCATCGCACGCCTGTATGTATCAATAGGGAATTATCAAACCAATGCTTCGGAAGATCCCATAGACAATGTTTTATTGATCGATCCGGCGGATACTACCGATATGGAGGTGGTGCTCAGCCATAATTCCGGTGCATTGCTGGGTGGTGCAGGAATTTATTTCGATCCTTTTCAAAGCGGGCTTTTCCAAGCCGGTTATGGAGGTTCAGATACGACAATCCGGGTAATGACCGTCGGTCCGCTTGGTATTCTTTCCAATACGGGTGAAATTCAGTACAGGGGGCTTAATGCCATGCGCGGGCTTACCTATCACCAGCCGTCAAAGTATCTGTATGTTGCCAATAATGCAACCGTTGACGGCCGAACAACTATTTACGGATATAACCTCCCGTATAATAAGAGAGGATATACACGACCTCACCGAGTCCTTCGGCTGGAATCTTCCATGCGCCCTTGGGGAATGGTATTATGGAAAGATAGTCTCTTGGTATCCAATGCTGGGGCAAATGGAGGCGTATCGTTATACGGCGATTTATCTAAGGTAGATTCACTAGCGCCGGATTTTAAGGCGCTTTCAACCGTCCGAATCGAGGGTGCCACGGCTATACGGGGTATAGCCTTTGTCGATTCGTTGGACGTATTGGTGGCTGCTGACTATGGTACCGGAACTTCTCGTGATCCCGTTGCCGATGGCCGGATTTATATTATTGAGGGCATCAAGGCTAAGCTTGTGACAGGCTCTTCGTCCACCGTTACACCAACCCGTACCATTCAAGGCTCACTGACCGGTTTGACCGGTCCCATGGACGTGGCCATCGATCCAAGGCCGAGACAAAAAGATGGCGAACGAACGATTTTTGTGGCCGATTACGATTCTCAGTCAGACGGACTACCGGGAAGAATTTTGCGGTTCAAATTGTCGGATAAAGGGAACGTAGCACCCGATGCAGTTACTTCGTTGGATACGTTGAACAACGCGCGTCGGCCATTCGGCCTATTCCTTGATGTGCGGGGAATACCCGGTTCTGAATAGAGAAGGTTTATGTCAAGATGTCGAGCATCCGGTTGATTTCTTCGGTCTTCGCGGCATTGCCAGCCTGCGAATATGACGAAGTCAGATTACGCAGTACCCGGACAATAATGTCAAGATTAGAACAGGGAAGCACGAAATTATCACTTGGAGCAAGGTTGAGTTGCTTCAGGAATGCGATGACGTCGTGGCGTCCGAATATTTGACCGCGATTGAAGGCATTGATGTAAAACAGGATACCGTTTTTATCTTCTACCGGTGTATGGTCCTCCGTATATGCCAAAATAAAATGTTTGGGCAGATTCACTCCATAAACAGGAATATCAAGCTTTTGGGCCACAATGCTGTACACGCACGCCAAAAGGATAGGACTTCCCTTCCGTGTTTCTAACACTTGTCCAATATAGGAATTTTGCGGGTCGTGGTAATTACTTGTATTTCCTGAGAAACCGTGGGCATTATAAATGATGTTGTTGAGCAGCCGTACTTTTTCAACCGCGCTCATACTATAAATCATCTCCAGCCAGGCATCGCGCTTGATCGCCTCTATCTGGTTGATGATCTTTTGCTCGTTCATGTCAGGATACTGGTATTTATTGACAATAATGAGCCCTTGAAGCAAATCAAATGAACCACTTACTTTCCATAATTCAAGTTCCTGCAACACATCTTCAAACTGTATCTTATGGATAAGGTTTTCGATACGGGATTGCAGCATTACGTCGAACGATTGTTCCCAGGCTGATTCCAGTCGTGTGATCACCTCCGGTCCCATGGTAATCAGCTTCTGCTCTACATGCTGGAATACTTCTGCATCCGGATCGTCAAGTAATTTGATCAATGAATCCAGTTCTTTCTCATTCATCAATGACAAAGTTACAAAAAAGTATTTGAAATATTTCCAAGCCACCGATTACACAAATATTCACGAATGGGCGTTGTGTGTCAATCTGTGAAATACGTGGTAAAAAGAAAAAAATCTCATTGGCGTGAAAAAATCAATTCCGACTAAGGGTAAATTCCAGTGAAGTTGTCAACGTAATCAAATGGAAGTAACTTTGGCCAAAAGAGAAACATTGGTACATACGGATCATGAGAGCGTTTTTGAAGAGGCATTTAAAAGTAATTTTAAAGCATTGCATGCGTATTCCTATACCGTGCTGCAAGACGAGGCCATGGCGGAGGAGATTGTCCAGACTGTATTTTTGAAGCTTTGGGAAAGCCGGGAACGGATGGCGATACATACCTCGCTCCGGGCATACCTTTACAAATCTGTGTACAATGAAAGCTTAAATTACTTAAAGCACAAAAAGGTTCAACGGAAATACATGGAAGAAGCGATGGTGGCTTATAAGCAACAGCAGGCTCAAGAAGCGGATGCAGACAACGAGTTGCAAAAGCAGTTGCAGCGGGCACTCAGGCAACTGCCGGAAAAATGCCGTACGGTTTTTCAGTTGAGCCGTTTCGAAGAATTGAAATATCAGGAAATAGGAGATAAGTTGGGTATTTCACTGAAAACCGTCGAAGCCCACATGGGAAAAGCACTGAAATTGTTGCGTGTCCAACTGGCCGATTTCCTGCCACTGTTACTTATTGTATTACCCAATCTATAGGGTTATGGATGATATATTATTGACAAAATACTTGCTGAATGAGACGAGTGAGGCGGAGTCTATCTCGGTGCGCGCCTGGATTGCCGCACATCCCGATCATGCGCGGCGGTACGAACACCTGCAACGGATTTGGAAAACCAGCAAGTCATTCGGAAACCAATTGACGGTAAACGAAGAAGAAGCTTGGCACCGTTTTGTACAACGCCGGGATTCAATGCATACGCGCCCGGCCAGCATACAGGTGCAGCGGATGGGTTGGCTGCGATATGCGGCCGCACTGGTGCTGCTTCCACTGATGTTATGGGCGCTTTATGATTTTTGGAATACCCGTTATGGAGATACTGCATCCATCGTATATGAAACAGGAGAATCTACGCATACCGATACGTTACGAGACGGCAGCATCATCACGTTAAACAGTTTTGCAACATTGCGGTATACACAGACTGCCCGCACCAAGCAACGCATCGCGACACTCGAAGAAGGTGAGGTGTTTTTTAAGGTGAAAAGCGATCCGGATAAACCATTTATCGTGCAATCGGGAGAGGTAACGGTGACTGTGCTCGGTACTTCGTTCCATGTAAAGCGGTCGGGAGATGAAACGGAAGTTATCGTTGAAAGCGGACACGTCAAAGTGTCTGGGTTAAAACGGCAGGTAGAGCTGTCGCTTGGACAGAAACTGCTGATCAATACCGCCACCCAGCGATTTGAGGAAGAACGGGTAAGCGATCGATTACACAATTATTATGTTGACAACCGATTTGTAGCGGTTAATACACCGCTTTGGCGTATTGTCGAAGTGCTCAGTGAAGCTTATCATACCGAAATCCAGATCGAGAACCCCCAAATCCGCGACCTGCGGATGACGACAACTTTTCATCGAGGCGATCTGGACAGGATATTGGATGTCATCGGCATGACGCTGCGTATTGAGGTAAAGCGACAGGGTAACAAAATTGTATTGAGGTAACCTAACATATTTGTATAATTGTCGGGTTTTCCACCCGCGTATAAATGGCTGTCAGGATACAATTTATCTGCTTACTCTGTTTATTAACAGCTACTGTCAGGGGGCAGGGGTACCTGATGCGCGACATTCATCTGCGGCTTACGGGCACCCAGCGGATCCATGAGGTGCTGGAAGCTATCAGTAAATCGCAGGGATTCTATTTTTCCTACAATAGTCAGGTTGTACCGGCCGATAGCATGATTACGGTTGCCCGCTACGAAGGTAAACTACTTGATTTTATGACCAACACGTTTGGTCCTGCATATGAATTCAAAGAAAGTCCCGGGTATGTCATTATCCGGTATGCACCCCGCCGGATGGCCGTCGCCATCCATGTCGAAAAACCCCGTTATGGGCCAATGGTGGTAGAGGGTCAGATTACCGATGCGGGCAATAAAAAGGGCGTGTATCTGGCCAGTATTTATGAGCGCAACGCCTTAACATCTACACTATCCGGACCTACCGGAAATTTTAAGTTGACCATCAGACGGCCGGAGGAAACTATCTGGCTGACCATCAGCAAAGAGAACTACCGCGATACCACCCTTGCTTTGTTACCTCCGGTACAGGTTAGCACGAAACAAAAAGGTAGGCGTTATTGGTTTGCTCCCGAAGAAGGGAACGGAATGGGGTTGGACGGCACGGCATTAGGACGGTTTTTCACCAGTTCCCGGCAGCGTATCCAGCGCATCAACCTAGGTGGTTTTTTTGCATATAACCCCTATCAGATTTCGTTGACTCCGGGATTGAGTTCGCAGGGATTGTTTAACAGTCAGGTGGTCAATCAGGTTTCGCTGAATATCGTTGGTGGACATACCGCGGGGGTGAACGGCATTGAAGTAGGCGGCGTCTTCAATATCAACCAACAGCGGGCACGTTATTTCCAGGCAGCCGGTTTGTTCAATTTGGTAGGAAACAGCATGCAAGGGATGCAGGCGGCTGGTCTCTCCAATATCGTCGTGCGTGAGGTTTGGGGAGTGCAGGTAGCGGGAATAAACAACCGTGCCGGTAGTGCCGCTGGAGCGCAGGTGGCAGGTCTTTTCAATGTAGCCGGAAACGTAAAAGGTATCCAACTGGCCGGAATCGTCAATATTGCCGGAAACGTAAACGGTGTTCAGTTGTCGGGATTGGTCAATGTGGCAGACAGCAGTGACTATCCCATCGGTTTGATCAACCTGATCAAAAATGGCGATAAGAGTTTTGCGATCGAGCTGAATGAATCGGGTACTGCGCAGTTGACCTTCCGATCGGGTGGCCGTATTTTATATGGCCTATTGGGTGTCGGATATCGGTTGAATGATAACCCGATGAGGTATGTGCTTGAAGCAGGTATTGGTATTCATATTTGGCAAACGACCCGGTTTACATTGGATGCCGAGCTTGCTAGTGGCATCAGCCCTGATTTCAAAACAACTCCCGAGCAACAAGCATCTTTTCGTGTATTTCCTCAGTTTCGCTTCAACAGGCATTGGGGGATCTTCGCCGGACCAACGGTCAAGTATGTTCTTCAGCCCGAGCGTACCTTTCAGGCAGGTTTTATGGGTGGCCTGCGCTATCGTTGGTAACTGCTTCAGGTTATTCCTCCGGAGGTAAGGGTAAAACCAAATGAAGTTGTCTCTCCTATACACAATGATTAATTGCGTATGACATTTATGGGAAACTGGATTACCGTCCTTGCCTATGCCGGAGGAATCGTCACGGTGGTTGTGTTAGCGGGATGCATTTACCTGTTGAAGACCGCCATAATCGAACTACATACTACTTGCGATGAGGACTACGAATGGTACAACTGAAGCCAGGGGGCGGCTACCTATCCTTTTGGAAAAAGCGTTGTACCTTATCACGCTCTTTCCGCTGATTCTGCTAAGCCGGCTGCCGCATCCGGTACTCCTGGCTACCGTTGGCCGGTGCTGTTATTTCCTGACGTATTCGTTTGCCCGCTACCGCTACCACGTCGTGCTCCAAAATCTGTCGCGTTCGTTTCCTGAAAAGCCCTATGCAGAAATCCATGCCTTGGCAAAAGATTTTTATCGGCATTTTTCCTGCCTTATAGTTGAAATAATTAAATCATTTTCTGTCAGTAGGCGAGAACTGGCCGGTCGTGTCCGTATTGTGGATGCAGATTTACTGGAACAGTATCAGTGTAAGGCAAAACCCATGGTGGCATTGCTTGGACATTACGGCAACTGGGAGAGTCTGAGTATCTTGCCCAGTAAACTGTCCATACCGGTAAAAGCCCTGTACAAACCCTTGTCAAACAAATCGGTAGGTCGCTTCGTAATGTACATCCGTTCCCGGTTCGGGATGCAGTTAATTCCGGCTGAAAAGGCCGTACGCCAATTGATGAAAGCGAAAGACGATGCTTCCCTCAGTCTGTTTATTGCCGATCAGTTTCCGGGGCGCAATCGGGGCCTTCCTATGGAATTGCTGAATCAGCCGACCGCCTTATTTGATGGAGCTGAAAAATTAGCGAAAGCAATCGATGCAGTGGTTTTCTATATCGAGCTGGAAAGAAATGGGGAAGCCGGATGGGACGTTCATTTTTCATTAATAACAGATAAACCTAACGAAACAGCCAAAGGCCAGATAACCCGGTGCTTTGGTGAGCGATTGCAAGAAACCATTCGGAAGGAACCGGCGTATTGGCTTTGGTCGCATCGGAGATGGAAATAAACAGACAGTTTCCCGTATCTTTGATCCGATGCACAGCCCTCGGTTTTACGTTGATTATGCTCTCCATTTTCTGACCTCTCATTCGCGTCATGGTACGCATTCGCCTTTCGTGTATAGGCTGGTGGATGAAGTAATTTACGCACCCCGAAGGAGGCGAGAACCCCTTGGTAAAGTAGAACGGCTGATAACCCGGCTAATTTCCAGGTTTACTCCCGATACGGTATATAGGATAGGCGAACCGTTACCCACCTATCCGTTGGACTTGGTCATCGTCGACGGGAATGATGTAGACCGGCTAACATCCAAACTGCGGCAGCTTTGGTCACAGCTTCACACGGGTAGCGTATTGGTACTGATCGGTATTTACCGTGGCAAACAGATGAGAAAACTTTGGCGTATCCTTCAAAAGCGACCAGACGTGACGGTAACCATCGATTTGTTCCACCTGGGCCTGGTATTTTTCCACGAAGGGCAGGCCAAGGAGGATTTCCATATCCGGTTTTAGGGATATAAAATGGGAGGATGCGTAATAGGGGTTACTCAAATTTTGCCAGCGCTTCAGCTATCGAATTCGAAAAGCTGATGTGCCCGATACGGTTGCTTTCGCGAATAAAATCCCGGATGCTTTTGCCCGTATACGGGGTAAAATCCCCGACAATCGCAAGCCGGAATCGATAATTGGAGAATTTTTGCAGGATCTCACCAGCAAGTCCGTTTTTTAGGTCGAAGAAGTTGGGTGTAAGGTTCTGTTCGTGAAGAATGGCTCCGTCAAAACCCTGATAGTACAGATTACCCAGTAAATCCAATGCATCCTCGGCCGTTTTTATCAGATACGCATCTGAAATTACTTCGGCAATGGCTTTGTGGTTGATTTGATGTGTTTCAATGGTCATTTAGTGCCTCCTGCTTCCGTTTATTCATAATCCTGAGCGAATATACAATTTCCTGCATGACGGTCAAGTTTGGATTTATAGCTATTCCAAATAGCAGATTTTGTTGATACTTTTTCCGCAAGTTGAATAACTTGCATGGGTAATCCTAAAATTGTGCCAGATGAACAATGTCAAGAAATTAACGGTTGCCGCTTTGCTCCTGTCTTTTGTAGGTGTTTTCAGTGCCTTTGTACCCCAATCGCAAGATCCTACCCCCCAAAATCTAAAGGTTCTCCCCAAAAATATGACTTTTCAGGAAGTCCGGGAGGTGATGAAGGGATTTAATGCGGCGTTAGGTGTGAAATGCGACTTTTGTCACGTTCCGAGCAGTGCGGATCCCAAGAAGCTGGACTTTGCAAGTGATGAAAACCACCACAAAGACATCGCCCGCAAAATGTTACGGATGACCGCAAAAATCAACAAGAAGTATTTCAAGAACCACAGTAAGGAAGGAAACGCAATGACGGTCACATGCGTCACCTGTCATAACGGGCAGAAGCATCCGAAATCAATATAACCGCAGACCTGCTGCGATCGCTATTGAACGATCGCTTTTGTGCCCGCCCATACGCGGTTGTGTATCGACGAAATAAGGTCGTCTGTCTACAAATCGTCTGTTCATGATGTAAACACATGCTGCCGTTCATTATCTTTGATGAATCATGTGGAAACGGGCACTTCGGTTTTTCTTTGCTAATCGGATAGCGCAGCACGTCGTTTTCTGGATGGTCGCTTTATTGATGATGACCGTCCTTTACAGCATCTACATCAAAAGCTTCTGGGCATCCTTGCACTTCAGCATCTACTTCTGGATGATTCAGGTGGTGTACTTTTATGCCGTAGGCTATTGGGTCATCCCACGGACATTGCTGAAAAGAAAATACAAGAGCTTCGTTTTTTCGGCCCTGTTATGTGGACTTACCGCAATCCTCTTGTTCCGCCTCGTTGAAATTTTTTATGCAGATCCATATGTATACCAGTTTTTGAATAAGCTTAACCAGTCGATCGTTTGGGATAAGATTCAGGGAAGTGTCTGGGATCAGTTGATCCGTTTTTCCGCCTTTATGAATGCTGCGGAACAAACGAATATGGTGGTTTGGTTTGCCATTGCAATCCGGTTATTTAAATTGTATTGGGAGCGGAGGGAGGCCGCCGTGGAAGCCGAGCTGAATTTCCTCAAGAGTCAGATTCACCCGCATTTTTTGTTCAATACGCTCAATAGTCTGTATGCACTTACCCTGAACCGCTCCCCACAGGCACCTTCGGTGGTGATCGGGCTCTCCCAGATTCTCCGGTATATTCTGTATGAATGTGATACGCCAACAGTTAAATTGAGTAAGGAACTTGATATCATCGAGCAGTACATTTCGTTGGAAAGATTACGGAGCGACGCTGATCTGGATATTCATTTGGGGATTACGGGCGTGGTTGCAAACCAGGAAATTGCACCACTTTTGCTCCTTCCCCTGGTCGAAAACGCATTCAAGCACGGTGTGCAGGAGACCGTAGAATCGAGGTGGATCAATATGCAACTGGTTGTGACCGGAACGCATCTTTCGTTCAAAATTTCAAATGCCAAACCGAAAAGTGTACCTTCCAAACCGATGGTCCCCAAAGGGAATATCGGTTTGGCTAACATACGGAAAAGGTTGCAGCTCGTTTATCCCAATGAACATCAACTGCGTATTTACGACGAAGAGGAAGATGTTTTTGCAGTGATCGTCGAAATCAAATTGGATCGGCAGGCGGAAGAGGATTTCCCGCTGTCAACGGGTGAATACCAGCCTGAGTTAGCTCAAAAATATGAATAAATTATTCTAATGAAACCTGCATAAATTGCATATATAGAATGGACATGGACAATTTATGCAAGCTTCATAGCCTTAAAAAAGCAAATTATTCTAATGAAAATAAAAACCCTTATTGTTGACGATGAACCGTTTGCCATCGAGGTGATTGAAGGCTATTTGGCAAATTTTCCGGAAATCTCGGTGACAGCTACCTGTGCAAATGCGATACAGGCATTTCAACTGCTTCAAAAGAATAAAGTTGATTTGATGTTTCTGGATGTGAAAATGCCGGGACTAAGTGGGACAGAACTGCTCCGCAGCTTGAAAAATCCCCCCAAGGTGATTTTCACAACGGCCTTTCAAGATTATGCGGTTGAAGGCTTTGATCTCAATGCAGTCGACTATTTGCTGAAGCCGATACCCTTCGACCGTTTCCTGAAGGCTATGGATAAAGTATTTGACCAATTTAAGTTACAGCAGTCGATTATCCATCAGTCGGACCCAGTCCTTTCCGGAAGATCTTCCGAAAGTTACCTTTACCTGCGGGTAGACCGGAAGATGATGAAGGTCAATGTAAATGATATTTATTGGATTGAAAGCCTTAAAGATTACATCAAAGTGGTGCTGAAAGAAAAGGTACTCATCTCAAAACAGAAAATCAGCCTGCTCGATGATTTGCTGCCTGAAAGCCAGTTTGTCCGGATACACCGGTCGTTTATTGTATCGCTGGATAAGGTAGAAAGCTATCACAGCTACTCCGTGGAAATCAATGGGAAGGAACTGCCAATCGGTCGGTATTACAAAGCAGCGTGCCAGCGTCGCTTTTTCAGCCCTACAACCTGATCGATGCCCGGCCGGTCTTCCCACATACTAGGTTTAGCCGAACACCTGCCCAACGATCAGTGACAGGAAGCCCATCCCATTAAAATAGCCACGGCGGAGCATAGTTTGCACCCATGCGTGTTGCAAATTATTTCCTCCCTCAACATTAGGCAAGTCTGTCAGCTGATTTACCAACTGATTGATGGGTTCACTGCTCCTGAGAATAAGCCGGATATCCAGCAGCAGTAAAAGCAACGCGATGCCCATACACAAACTGGCCGTTAACGATAGGTATCCGATGCCTAGCACAATCCCGGTCAGCATCAACAGCGGCATACTTACGTAAAATACTTTCAACGGTCGGCGGATATACCGATCCGTAGCCTGCCTAAGCTCAAGAAAACCAGCAGTCGGAATTTTCATGAATACCCTCCCAAGGGCCAGGTGATAAAAGACACCTTGCGCGGCAATGACAAAATAACCCGACAAAATGAGGAATTCCAAACAATTTAAGATGAATGTGAACATGACGAGAGCGATTTGATAGGCGAAAAATAAATGAAGGATTTGCCATTTGTCTTAGGCGATGTCAAACCGGGTGTTTTGGTAGATGGATGGCTGTAAACCATAGACCAGCACACCTCGCCATGCACAAGGCGTTCTCTCAACGTAAAATAGCGCTGTCGGCAGTTATAGTTGTGAAGGAAATTTTTCAGGGGGAGTTTTGTGCCCATCCAACGCGCCGTTGGTAGCGTAATTAATAGAATTAGGTATCATAATGTAATGAAAATGAACAAGCAATTAAAAAAAATTTATCTACTGATGTCGGTCGTTTTATTGGCCGGAGCCAGTGCCTGTAAAAAGAATGGGGCAGACGAAGGGGGAGACACGTCAACGGCTTTCGCCGGTAAAAAATGGACCGTACAGCGCATGGAACTTACACCAGCTATCGATTTGGATGGCGATGGGCATGCGGATAGCGATATGATGGCATTCTCGGAGCCCTGTAGGCTGGATGACATCACCATTTTTAAAAGCGATGGAAGTATTGTGGTGAACGAAGGAAACCTGCGCTGCGACGAAGACGATGCCCAGGAATACGTATCCGGTACTTGGTCGTATGACAGCGGCAGTAAGAGACTGACCCTCTCTGAGCGGGGCGAAGAGCCTTCCGTGGTGGAAGTGTTGGAAGCGAATGACCAGCGGCTCCGGCTCAAGCAATCCACCCAGACCGGGGATGGGACGGTTTTTAGTGTGACCATCACCTTTAAAAGAAGCTAAAAACCTATCCAAACCGGGTTGCCTTCCTAGCAGGATGAGGGCAACCCGGTTTAGACAGCTTGCCTATCGCCAACTTCTGACTACGGTTGCAATGCCTCCAATTTGCCGATTTCCGCGGTCAGTTCCTCGTCGGTGAACGAATGGTCCTGCAGCTTACCCTCAAAATAGTCCTGATAAGCCGCCATATCCACAAAACCGTGTCCGCAGAGGTTGAAAAGGATGGTCTTTGACGTTCCCTCTTCCCGGGCTTTATTCACTTCCCGGATTACCTGGGCAATGCCGTGATTGGCCTCGGGTGCGGGCACAATTCCCTCGGCCTTCGCAAACAGTACCCCGGCCTTGAAACACTCCAGTTGCTGGATGGCTTGTGCCTCGATGAGCCCGTCTTTTAGCAACTGGCTACATAATACACTGGCCCCATGGTAGCGGAGTCCGCCTGCATGGATGGCTGCGGGCGTGAACGTATGTCCCAATGTATACATGGGCAATAAGGGGGTATACCCTTGGGTATCACCGAAATCATACATAAATTTACCTTTGGTCAACTTGGGACATGAGGCAGGCTCAACGGCAATGCAGCGGACAGACTTGCCTTCTATTTTGTCTTTCACAAAAGGAAAAGAAAGCCCCGCAAAATTTGAACCTCCACCCAATGGAGCGATAACGATGTCGGGATAATCACCGATGTATTCCAGCTGTTTTTTTGCTTCCTGGCCGATAATGGTTTGGTGGAGCAGCACATGGTTTAACACCGAACCCAAAGCATATTTAGTTTGTTCATCACCCACCGCAACTTCAATGGCTTCGGAGATAGCCAGTCCCAGGCTTCCGGGAGTGTTGGGGTCGGTTGCAAGTGCGTTTCTCCCTGCCTGTGTACCATTGGTGGGCGAAGCGTATACTTTTGCTCCGAATGTGTTCATCAGGATTTTTCGGTAGGGCTTCTGGTCGAAACTGATACGCACCATGTACACTTCGCAATCCATACCGAAATGACTGCATGCGAAACTGAGTGCTGTACCCCATTGGCCTGCTCCGGTTTCGGTAATGATACGCTTAACGCCCTCCTGTTTATTATAGTAAGCCTGCGGGATCGCCGTATTGGGCTTATGTGAGCCACTCGGGCTAGTGCCTTCGTATTTATAATAGATTTTGCAATCGGTATTGAGTGCTTTTTCGAGTTGGGTAGCCCTAATGAGCGGAGTAGGGCGCCAGATGCGGTACGCTTGCTGTACCTCTTCGGGAATGTCGATGTAACGTTCGGCTGAAACCTCCTGCTGGATAAGCGCCATCGGAAAAAGCGGAGCGAGGTCATCAGGCCCTACCGGTTGCTTGGTAGCCGGATGTAACGGGGGTAAGGGTTTGTTGGGCATGTCGGCCACAATGTTATACCATTGCGTGGGCATGTCCCTTTCGGTTAAAAGGATTTTTTTCTCCATACGGTTTATACATTTGTCGTTTAAGGTGTGCTTGGCTAAGCTACGAATTTTTTTAAGCTCCCAATGCCTTTCTGGCAAATTCTACGCATTTAGCTACCTCTTTCACTGCATCAGACCCTTCTGGAACCTGGTATTCCAGTTCAATGGTTGCTGGAAATTTAACGTGCGATTTGGCCATTAGTTGCAACGCTTCCGCTATCGGGGTGTCTCCCTGGCCCCAAGGCAAATTGGCACCGCCGTTTTCCTTGGTTTTCCGGTCTTTGACATGCATACTCACAATGTGTGTATGTTTGGCTTTTATAAATTCAATGGCATCGAATCCTGCTGCTACATAATGACCCATATCGAAATTTATGGCGTTATAGGGGGATTGGGCGATGGCTCCGTCCCACATGCTGAATGTTTGTTGCGTATGTCCGTGATAACCCACATAGACTTTGTGTTTGGCGGCCAATTCGCCCAGGCGTTTGGTCTGTGCCGGATCGGTCGGGAATTCTACATTCGCTTGGTTGGCACCTAAGGCTTTGGCTGCACGGAACGCATAGGCAATTTCCGCATCGGTGTTATTGGCTCCCAATGCGCTGGGTTTGTAGGCATATATGCTGACCCCCGCATCGTTATACAGTTTCCGGAGTTGCTCAAACCGGGTCATGGGCACTTTTTGCCGCCAATCTGCCAAGGCTTGCAGGTGTGCCTTCCAGGCTCCCTGTCCTTCTGTACTGCTCCGTTGCGGGCGTGGGGGTGCTACCGGGGCGCCTGCAAATGCTTCGGCAGCATCGCCCATCAGTTCTACCGCACTGACGCCGCATTCGCAACAATATTGAAGCAATTGTTCGGCACTGCTAGGCATGCTGCGGAACGAATAAGTAATGACGCCGATCTGTACCCCTTTGAATACCGAATGGGGTTTTTTCAAATCTCTGATATAAGCAGGCATTCCAAAGGTGACTTTTTTCGAGACGGCAATGCCGGCTGCTGTTATTGCAGCAATGTTTAGAAACCGTCTTCTTGATACTTGGCTATTTTTCATGGTTATCATATGTTTAGTTAGATAATTTGATCTGGGAAAAGTAAAGACCTATACGGGAGTCCAGCGCAAACAGGTGTCAATTGGGTAGCGCACCGCTTCATGGATTCCGGCAAAGGCATACCATTCCTCGTTGGAATCCCCTCCTGAACATCCGGATAGGATCGCAGTGACAAACAAGAAAGATAGGATCCGGACCACGGGGTTCATACAGTTCATAAGGGTAGACTAATATACGCCATTTTTTTAAAAGTAGGTTTTATCTTTGTGGCATGGCCGGCATTTATTTTCACATTCCGTTTTGCAAACAGGCTTGTCACTATTGTGATTTTCACTTCAGTACTTCCCTGAAGTATCGGGACGAGATGCTGCGCGCCATGGAACAGGAGGTAGCGCTGCAGTCACACTACCTAACGGACAGCCGGATTGAAAGCATTTATTTCGGTGGAGGTACACCGTCTTTGCTAGAAGCGGATGAGCTATCGTGGCTCGTCGATACGGTTGCCCATTATTTTGATGTCCAACCGGACGCTGAAATTACCATTGAAGCGAATCCCGATGACCTGAGTGGGCAAAAGGTGGCTGCAATGAGGCATACTGCGATTAACCGGTTCAGTATCGGTATCCAGTCCTTCTTTGAAGAAGACTTGCGTTGGATGAACCGTGCCCACAATGCCATCGAGGCAGCAGAAGCGATTCAACGCGTTCAGGATAGTGGATACCAAAACATTACCGCCGATCTGATTTATGGATATCCGTTACTTACGGATCAAAAATGGCAACAGAATATCGATCAACTACTGGATTTTGGAATTCCCCATGTATCGGCCTATGGCATGACCATTGAACCGCAAACCGCGTTGGCTGCTTTTATCCGCAAGGGCAAACAATCTCCCATGGATGAGAACCAGAGTGCTGCCCAGTTTGAGCAGTTGATGGAACGGCTTGCCGCTGCGGGGTATGAGCAATACGAAATCTCCAATTTTGCCAGGCGGGGCCATTATGCCCGCCATAACAGCAACTATTGGAAGGGGGTTCCTTACCTGGGCATCGGTCCTTCTGCGCATTCGTTTGATGGACACTCCCGGCAGTGGAATGTGCGTAACAACGCCCGGTATATTCAGGCGGTCCAGCGTGGTGTTATCCCTTATGAACGCGAAGAGCTTACCGAACTGGATCGGCTCAACGAATACATTATGACCTCACTTCGGACAGTTTGGGGGATGGATTTGGCATATGTAGAAAGACAATTCGATACGGCTTATAGTGAGAAGCTCCGTTTGGGGCTGCAACCGTTTGTTTCGGAGGGAGCGGTATCACTCGTCGGCCAGATTGCTACCCTGACCCATCGGGGAAAGTTACTCGCCGATCGTATTGCTTCCGAGCTCTTTTTCGACGAGTAAGTGTAAGATGACTGCCGTTGCACCCGCATGCTCCCGTACATATCGGCCAGCGGTTTGTCCCGCGTGTTGGCGGTGCGACGCATCCGCACTTAAATTGTCGAAAACAGCAATTAACTCATCGGTGCTCTGTACGCTGAACCCACCGCCGTTGGCCAACAGGTCTTTTGCTTCCTGGAATTTCCGATAGTTCGGTCCGAAGATCACAGGGATGCCATAAGCAGCGGCCTCCAAAGTGTTGTGTATGCCCGCCCCGAAACCGCCGCCTATGTAAGCGATTTGACCATACGCGTAGAGTGACGAAAGCATACCAATGTTGTCGATGAGGAGCACGGTTGCGGGAGATGGGTGATGGGTGATCGGTTTACTTCGCTTGGAAAAGCGCACGGCATCGGGAAACAATTTTTCGATGGAACGAAGGTGCTCCTCGTGGATTTCATGGGGCGCGATGATGATTTTCCAGTCGGGAAACCGTATATGTAAATTTACTAGCAATGCTTCATCTGCCGGCCATGTGCTGCCAGCAACCAATACGGGTGCTTCCTTCGCAAATAACTCAATTTCGGGTATGTATTTCCGGCTTTCGGGGAGGGTAGATACCCGATCGAAACGCGTATCGCCGGCAAGGCTTGCGTTCGTGAGTCCTAACCTGGCCAACAAGTTAAGGCTATCCTGGTTTTGCGTGAAAAAATACGTTACGTAGGTGAGAGTTTTACGAAAAAAACCGCCATAAGGTTTAAAAAAAACCTGATCCGGCCTGAAAATAGCGGATATAAGGTAAAGGGGAATGTGATGGGAGGCAAGGGTGCGGAAGTAAAAAGGCCAATATTCGTATTTCGTAAATATAGCCAACGAAGGGTTAATCAAACGGATCAGTGCCTTCGCGTTGGCCGGAGTATCCTCAGGTAGGTAAAACACATGATCTGCAAGCGGTGTGTTCTTTCGTATTTCGTATCCTGAAGGCGAATAGAAAGTGACCACAATGGAAGTATTGGGGCGGTGTAACCGGATGCCTTCCAGCACGGGCCGTCCTTGCTCAAATTCGCCCAATGATGCGAAATGAAACCAAATACTTTGGGAATCCGGATCCACTTCACGGGCGATGCGTGATAGTAATCCGCGCCGTCCACGGGACCACTTTTTTGCTTTGTCGTTAAAAGGTGACAAAATATAAATTAATAGTCCATATATTTTGATTCCAGCGAGATAGAGTATCCACATCTTGATTATAAATCCTTATCTTCGCGCCAAACTTAGATAAATTTTTGTATGCAACCTCATTCGTGTTGTATATTAAGTAAATTATCAGGTTAATTCTACACCGCACAAATTATGTCGAGAAAACGTATACTCATCACCGGTGCTGCCGGATTTCTGGGATCCCACTTATGCGACCGTTTTATAAAAGAGGATTATCATGTGATTGGCATGGACAATCTCATTACGGGTGACCTCCGAAATATCGAACACTTATTCAAGTTAGAAAACTTCGAATTTTACAAACACGACGTGTCAACGTTCGTTCACGTGCCGGGGCAATTGGATTACATTCTTCATTTTGCGTCTCCGGCCAGTCCCATTGATTACCTGAAAATTCCGATCCAGACGTTGAAGGTGGGGTCGTTGGGTACCCATCATTTGTTGGGTTTGGCCCGGGCCAAAGGAGCCCGTATCTTGGTGGCTTCGACTTCGGAAGTATACGGAGATCCTACCGTCAGCCCCCAACCGGAAGAGTACTGGGGTAACGTAAATCCCGTAGGACCAAGGGGAGTGTACGACGAGGCCAAGCGCTTTCAGGAAGCCATTACCATGGCCTATCATACCTTTCATGGTCTCGAAACCCGTATCGTGCGTATTTTTAACACCTACGGGCCAAGGATGCGGCTCAACGATGGCCGGGTGTTACCTGCATTTATCGGTCAAGCCCTGCGCGGCGAAGACCTGACCGTCTTTGGCGATGGTTCGCAAACCCGCTCCTTCTGCTACGTGGATGATCAGGTAGAAGGGATTTATCGGCTGTTGCTCAGTGATTATCCCTATCCGGTTAACATCGGTAACCCGGATGAGATTACCATCAAGCAATTCGGAGAAGAAATTATTAAGCTGACAGGAACTACGCAGAAAATGGTGTATAAGGAGCTGCCGGTAGATGATCCAAAACAGCGCAGGCCGGATATTACCAAAGCGAGGGAATTGCTGGGGTGGGAACCCAGAATAGGCCGGGCAGAAGGATTGCGTATTACCTACGAGTATTTCAAATCATTACCCGATCAAGAAATAAAACACAAAGATTTTACCTATTATAACAAGAAATAATGAGCAAAATATTAGTAACAGGCGGAACGGGTTACATCGGTTCTCATACCGTCGTCGAATTGCTGCGGGCAGGTTACACACCGGTCATCGTGGATAACCTGGTAAATTCCAATGCGGGTGTACTGGATCAGCTGAAAAAAATAACGGGCATCAAGCCTGAATTCCATAACTTCGACTTGTGTGACGATGAAAAAGTTAACCAGTTCGTTGCCGAACATCCTGACATTACGGGTATTATTCACTTTGCAGCCTACAAAGCCGTGGGAGAATCGGTTCAGCAGCCTCTTAAGTACTATCATAATAATTTCTTCTCGTTGATCAACCTGCTCAACGCCTATGCGGGAAAACCTGTAAATTTTGTGTTCTCGTCCAGTTGTACGGTATACGGCCAGCCGGATCAACTGCCCGTCACTGAAACAGCACCTGTAAAGAAGGCGGAATCTCCTTATGGAAATACCAAGCAGATTGCCGAGGAGATTCTCGCTGAAACTGCAGCCGCTTTTGATAATTATCACATCGTGTCTCTCCGTTACTTTAATCCGGTTGGAGCTCATGAAAGTGCACTCATTGGTGAGTTGCCTTTGGGTGTTCCGCAAAACTTGGTGCCATTTATCACGCAGAGCGCCATCGGTAAACGGGGGCCAATTACGGTCTTCGGCGATGATTACAATACACCCGATGGTTCGGCCATCCGGGATTACATCCATGTGGTGGATCTGGCAAAAGCACACGTTGCCGCTATTCGCTTATTGGAGAAGGGAACCCCAAAGGGAAATTACGATGTATTCAATATCGGTACGGGAAAGGGTAACTCGGTACTGGAAGTCATTAAAGCTTTTGAGGCGTCTACGGGAGTAAAACTGAACTATCAGATCGGCCCTCGCCGGGCCGGAGACGTGGAGCAGGTATGGGGTGATGTTTCCAAATCGTCTCAGGAATTGGGTTGGAAGGCCGAACTGGGCATTGGCGAAATGATGCGCTCGGCGTGGAAATGGGAACAGTATTTGAAAGATCATCCACTGGCATAGTCGGGTATTTTATGTCACTCCATCAGCAACCGGAGCTGAAAAAGGCGATTCTCGGACTTCCTCAGCAGGAAAAAGATAAGCTTTTGGTACGGTTGATCAGTAAAGACCGGATGTTGATGAAGCAACTACATTTTCAGTTACTGGAAGATGAATCGGATTTAGAAGAGCGGATTGAAACCGTTCACCGGCAATTGGTTCGGTTGGTTAATCAAATCACTGAGCATATACCGAATGAAAACCAACGGGGCCATGCCGACGAGTTGATGAAGGCATTAAAATTTGGCAGCGGTTTGGTAAATGAACACGTCGCCATTACCAAAGATAAGATGAGTGAACTGCAGTTGCGTTTATTTTTAGTGTCACAAAGTTTTACTCATTTTGACCGGCTATTCGAGCCGCATTTATACGGCAGGAACGATCGGTTACTGAAATATCAGGCAGGAAGAATAAAACACATTCTCGGGAAATATGAAAAATTGCATGAAGATCTGCAGTTTGAATTCCGGGAGGAATTGAATGAAACATTGGCCTTCGCGCATCGGTCGGGTATAAAGCCCTATATAGAGGCGTTGGGATTGCCAAAAGAGGTATAATTATACTATGAATAAGATCATCATTACCGGCGGGGCCGGATTTATCGGCTCGCATGTTGTCCGCAGGTTTGTAACGACGTATTCGGATTATCAGATTGTCAATCTGGATAAACTTACCTACGCGGGTAATCTGGCCAATCTGAAAGATATCGAAAACAGTCCGAATTACCGTTTTGTTAAAGGAGATATTACAGATGCCGCCTTCATCGATGGGCTATTTGCGGCCGAACAACCGGATGCAGTGATTCACCTCGCTGCAGAATCGCACGTGGACCGGTCAATCAGCAATCCCATTGAGTTTGTGCTTACAAATGTGGTGGGCACGGTAAACCTGCTGAACGCCGCACGGAAACATTGGGAAGGCCGTTACGATACACATCGTTTTTACCACGTGTCTACGGATGAAGTGTATGGTGCACTGGGCGATTCGGGCATGTTTACCGAGGAAACCAAGTATGATCCACATTCACCATACTCTGCGTCCAAAGCTTCGTCAGATCATTTCGTACGTGCTTACCACGATACCTATGGACTGGATGTGGTGATTTCCAATTGCTCGAACAATTACGGCTCCCATCATTTTCCGGAGAAGCTTATTCCGCTTGCCATCAACAACATCAAAAACAATCGGCCCGTTCCGGTATATGGCAAAGGAGAAAATGTGCGCGACTGGTTGTGGGTAGAAGACCACGCACGCGCAATCGATGTCATTTTTCACAAAGCGGCTTCCGGTGAGACGTATAACATCGGCGGGCATAATGAGTGGAAAAACATTGACCTTATCCGGCTGCTGTGTCGTATCATGGACCGCAAGCTTGGCCGTGGCGAAGGAGAATCGGCCAAATTGATCACCTTTGTAAAAGATAGGGCAGGACATGACCTCCGCTACGCAATCGACGCCACGAAACTGAAGCACGAACTCGGTTGGGAACCCAGCCTACAATTTGAAGAAGGATTGGAGAAAACCGTGGATTGGTACCTGTCCAATGAAGCGTGGTTGCAGGATGTGACTTCAGGGCACTATCAACAGTACTATGAAGAGCAGTACGGCAATTGAGCTACCGGAAAATTCCCTGCTTTACCAAGAACTCAGCATCAACTTCTTTGTTGATATCAATGTATCCGGGATAGTTGATTGCTTTATTTCCCAAGGCCAGCGTGGGCTTGATCTTGAAGGTGAGATTGACCTTTTCGTCTGTCACACCATTCCGTGCGCTTTGGATAAACGTTACCAATTTGTTAAGGGTCTCGCGGTCCGAAAGGAATTTGTAGACATTGGTGCGCAGCCGGATGGGGACCGTTACGGTCTCTCCCGGAGGTACTTCAATGGGTAGATCTGAAATGCCATCTAGTATCTCTCTTTTTTCAACCTCCACTTTATAGGCAAATTGCTGAATTCCGGCAAGATTGCTTGTTGGATTCGTAATGCGTACATTCAGCACACCTGAAAGCGGGATATCACGGCTTAGGAAACCCATTGCGATGCCGGGAAGCTGGCTGACATCTACTCGGCCGTTGGCAATGAGTTTATTCACATCTGTACCCGCCAGAAAAACACTGTCGGCAGAAACATATTCATAACGGCATTTTTCAAGCGCCCGAAGCGCCTTAGCCTGTTTGTCAAATGTACAGGAACTAACCAAGAATGCCGCGCTGACAGCGAGGACAAGATTCTTGGTTAGTGTCCATAAATTCATCCGATTTGTCCGGGGTTGTTTACGTTTTGTCACAGTTTGCATACATTATAACCGGCGCAAGGTAAGAAAAAATTACTACCTGCTGCAATCCGCCGTCCATGTACCCCGGTCATTCGTAACAAGTATATTCAGGGAACTTGCTGTGATCCGGATGCCCGTAAACCCTTCGCCTATACCCACATAGGTATTACCATCTTTCTCGAATTTGACCCCGGTGATATCTGGAATTCCGCTTCCAAAAATAAAGGAATACGTATCGCCCGCTTTTGCGACCGTCACGCGGCCATCCTCGTCGATAATCGTCTCTTCTCCATCGTTGAAGGAAATATCTCCTTCATACGTTCCAACAAATAAATCCGTTTCCGAAGGATCCGTGTCCTTATCACAAGAAACCATAAACATCAATGAAACCAACACGAATGTTCCAATCATTTTCACTGTATTCTTCATAACTTTCTAGTTTTGTTACACAGTGAAAGGGCAAAGGTTATGCCAAAGGTAGGGGTCTTACCTACCGTTATAGCCTGTCATCGTTCCATTCACTAGCACCTTAATCGGATTGTTTTTCTGTGAATGTATTTGATAATCAATTACTTTTCCGTCTTTCCATTTGATGTCCACCGTATAGTTGCCACGGGCTTTAAGGCCCTTTACTTCGCCGGTTGCCCAGGCATCCGGCAACGCCGGCAAAAGATGGATGAATCCGGCATGGCTTTGCAAAAGCATCTCGGCAATGCCTGCTGTACCACCGAAGTTTCCATCGATCTGGAAGGGCGGATGAGCACAGAAGAGATTGGGGTAGGTACCCGAACCGCTGTTCATACTTGTTTCACTACCCAATGCCGGTTGCAGCAATTGCCGGAGAATTTCCAGCGCATGGTTTCCATCCTGGAGCCGTGCCCAGAACAGGATTTTCCAAGCCCGGCTCCAGCCGGTTCCGGCGTCGCCACGTACCTGCAACGTCTTTTTGGCAGCTTCGGCCCATTCGGGAGTAGTTTGTGGGGAGATAAAGGACGCAGGGTAGAGTCCATACAGGTGCGATACGTGGCGGTGCTGCGGTTCGGGTTCCTGATACTCCTCCAGCCATTCCATTACCCGTCCGTCACTGCCGATTTGTACGGGAGGTGGTAAATGTGTTAAATCCCGGCGCAGTGTATCGATAAATGCATCCTGGATGTTTAACAGGTCCGCCGAGGCAAGGACATTATCATACAATTCCCGTACAATCTGGTTGTCGATGGTTGGCCCCATAACCACACTGGCCCGTTTGCCATTTGCCATCAGGAAAGAGTTTTCCGGAGACACCGAAGGTGCGGTAACCAGCCAACCATGGCGAGGTTCTTTGATCATCGTGTGATGATAGAACCGTGCTGCTTCCCGTAATATCGGGAATACCTCGGCCAAATAAGCCGTATCTTGTGTGAAGAGGTAATGCTCCCATAGGTGGTTGCACAGCCAGCCGGATGCCGTGCTGGCACCCCATGAAGCTTCTTCACCGGGCGCAGTATACCCCCATACGTTGGCGATCATGTAACACACCCATCCCGGTGCATTGTAATACGCCTTAGCTGTTTTTTCTCCTTCTTTGGTGAGGGTTTTGATGAGCTCAATAAAAGGTTCGTGCAGTTCCGAAAGGTTGGTGGCTTCCACAGGCCAGTGATTCATCTGTGCGTTGATGTTAAGGTGATAGTCTCCGTTCCACGGTGTTTGGATCTGGTGTGCCCATAACCCCTGTAAATTGGGTGGCAAGAGGCCCGGACGCGTACTGCAGATACTCAGATACCTTCCGAACTGGAAATAAAGTGCGGCCAAGCCGTTATCGGCTGCTGGATGGTCAAAAAATCGCTTTAACCGCTCATCGGTGGGTAGGTCTGCCCTTGCCGTACCGTCGATTTCCAGAGAAACGCGGTTAAAGAGTTTTCCAAAGGCAGTCTGATGCAGCTGTTTCTCCTCTTGGTAGGAATGCTTCAAGGCGATGTTCATTAGACTGCTGGATTGTTCCAGATAGGGATTGTTTTTGAAATCGGTGGCAATCGATAGATAAAGGGTTGCCTCATCTGCACCTGTGAGGTGTAAGATGTGATCATCTACGGTAAGTTTTCCTCCCCGATGCTGGATGCGTACGCGTGCGATATACCGCATACCTATCCCGCCCCGTCCATCAGGAAGTGCGCCAGACAATTGCAGCTCCTGACCTTCTGTTTTAACAGCTGCACCTTCTTGACGGGCCAACGTAACGGAAAAATCCAATGCCCGGGGTTGATCGGCTGTGAGTCGGATGACTCCCACGTCGCTGCCGAAAGAAGTGAAATACTCCCGGTGATAGTGGACGCCATTGATTTCGAATTGCGTGGTAGCAGTTGCCGACGACAGATCCAGCTGCCTGCGGTATGCATGTACTTCCTCGGGTTGATGGTAGTCAATCTGCAGTTCGCCAAGGGTCTGGAAACATCCGAACGGCACGTTGGCACCGTTTCCATGCCCGCTGCCCGCTCCCGTGCAAACAAAATTGGCGTTGACCAATGCTTCCGCTTCGTCGTTACGGCCCTGCAGCAGCAATTGTTGGATTTCTTGCACGCTTTTGTAAGCATCGTAGTTGTTGGCATTCTGGGGGCTACCTGACCAAAGGGTAATATCATTTAACACGATGGTTTCGTGGCTGATACCACCGTCGGGCATCATGCCCAAGCGTCCGTTACCCAAGGGCAGGGTTTCTTCCCATTGTATTGCAGGTGCGGTATACCAAAGTTGGAGCGGCTGTTGCGCCAATGCGGTGGCCAGGGAAGCGAAAACCAAGTAAAATAGCAGAGTGTGTTTTAGGAACATATTGCTTTTAAATGGTGATGGAAATACCGATTAACCGCCGGATGCAAGTTTATGAGATTCCAGGATCTTCGTCAATTCGTGTTCAAAATTATGCATCGGAAAATCATCGTTTAATACCCCGCCCTCCGGGTCGATGACTACGTACCGGGGTATCCCGTTAAATTTAAATAACTGCCGTAACAAGCGGAAATCATCTGCTGATAAACGGTGGGTATGCACCAATTCCTGCTCGGTAATAAAATCGTCATACGACTGCTTGGGTGACTCCTGCTCGGATGTGACGAATACAAAATCGAAATCCGGATTATTGCGGTACTTTTTCCTTGTCTCTTTATAATGTTTGATGGATCCGACACATGGCCCACAGGTTGTTGCCCAAAAATCGACAAATACAAACTTTCCCTTGTGGGGATCGACGAGTTTTTTGAATACCGCCGTTCCGTTTCCCTCCGGAAGATCATACGCTTGCTTCGGCTGATCGGGGTAGGCAGCATGAAACATCCGCTCGGCTTCGGATAACAGGAATGGGTGAGTGATCCCTTGTTCAAGTGTGGTCAGAAATACACGTGCATCGTCTTTGTTTGCCGATAGTTCGTTCTCAAACGTATGATGTATGGATCTCACTTTTGCCACCTCGTAGGCGAAGCTCGGGGACAAATTCAATCTACTTTGCAACAAAGAATCTCTTGTCTCCCAGGGAATCAATGCCTGTTTTATCGGATTAACGGTTGGCTGTGTTTTTATATATTTTTCGGAATATATTTCCATTTCCTTTGCATATCGTTTGAAAAAGGCCGTTGCTTTTTCCTGTACCTGCTTAATCAACGCTTGTTGGTCGGATTCGGTGCCGCCGGCTTGGTTCAAACGAGTTTGAAGAGATTGTTCCATCTCCAAGAATTCCTTGTCGTCTTCGCTTGGTGTTAAGCCGAGTTCTTCAAAAAGAAACGATTTCCAGTGTTTTTGAGGTTCTACCGTAGAAATGACCCTACTGTACGCATTTTCAAAGGGCTTACAGTACTCAAAACGATTGATGAACGTGGAAAAATCGCGGGTAGCCAATATAAGAGGGTCATCCAAGGGTAATTCTTGCAGGAAGTCATAGTATTGATCTTCAACGGGTACCTTTAATACCTCGTTGGTACTGTCTTGTTCGGCAAAGTAATTCCTATGCAATGGGAAATCAAGTAAATAAGTACCATGGGATATCATCAGTTCGGCACGCAGCAGCGCTTCTGTTTGAGGTAATAGGTTGTTTCGTGCAAATTGCGCTTCTAAGGATGCCGTTTCTTCTTTCCAAATCAACATCCGTTCCCGTTTAAAATCAGCCGGTGTGGTACTCTTTTGTTTTTGTTGCATGGCCAGGTAATCCGGATAGGGTATTTCCCACCGGAGAAGTTCGTCGTTTATTCGTGCCGAAGGTCCGGTAAAAGCTACGTCATTGAATTTATATCGTACGTTACGCTTGCGATCCGCTTCCAAAAACTCATCCCAATCCACCACCATGGAGAGTGTCTGGCCGGGTTCTATATAAAATGGAACCCACTTGCGTTCAAAGACTACGGCCGTATGAATTGGATGTTGCATGGGAATCTGCGCTTCAAATCGCCCGTCTTCATACAATTGCACCACAAGCGGGTAATCTTCATCTGTTATTATGTTGTGAGCGTAGATCATCCCGGTCGAAAAGCCGGCCCGGGGATCATATCCATTCAGGTAACCTACCAATCTCGCGGTGTCGCGGGTGAAGAAGGCGGAGGTTTCGTATGTTATCGGCTCCTTAACCCTACTTTCTGCTACCGCCTGATCGAACCACCGTTGTACCTCTTCGGGTATTTCCTTAGCCGACTCAATGGGAGTTTGCGAATTAACAAGTGACAATCCAAATATAATCTCTTTGCCATCTTCGGCAAAATCGAACTCCTGGGCTTCAGGAGGTAAGGCGGGAAAGATCAATACGAAAGCTGAATCGCCGGTAGCGGGCATCGTAATGCGTTCGTCTATTACACCACCGACCATGTCAGTAACGAACAATTTGCCGTCTGTTCCGGAAGGTTTGATAAAGGTTTGTTTTGAAAAATTGACCCACCACCCCGGTATAAAGGTGCAGCGTACATGAACCCGTGTTTCAGATTCGGTCGATTCGATTTTTTCGATTTGATAAATACCGGAAGTCCTGAACTCGTATGCGGGATTTGTAACAACACGTTGTTGAGGAAAAAGGCTGTCAACAATTCCAACCATTAATACAGATAATATCCCAATAAATTTCATGATTAAGCGACAATTGGTTTCTACTACGAATAACGGAAATTTAACCCGGTTTCAGAAATCTTTTGCGTTGAAGTGTGAAGATCTCGGCAATACCGGCGGTTCCACCGGATTACCGAGATCTATATGAGGTTAAGGTGAATGAAGTGAGTGTCAGTATCCTGGGTTTTGGTCTTCTTCGTTGATCATATCATTTTGCTTGATCTCCGATTCAGGAATGGGATAGCGGTTGTGAAATTCCTGTAAGGTTCCTTCTGCTTTTGCCCAAGGGTTACGCTCAGAAACGTATTCTACTAGTTTGCCGGTACGGATAAGGTCCATCCTTCGCCATCCCTCGAAGGCCAGTTCCCGTATACGTTCATCCATAATCCGTTCCTGAAGGTCTTCCTTCGATATGCCTTCCCATGAGTAACCATCGGGAATAGTGCCGCCGAATGCCCGTTTACGTATCGTCGTGTTTAGCAATTGGATGGCTTCATTCGTTTGATTGAGTTCGTTCAAACATTCCGCTTTGCAGAGGAGGATATCCGCCAGACGCAAGTAATAAATCAGTCCTCCTGAGTACCAGAAGTTCTGTACGCCTTGGGTCCGGATATCTTCGAACTTACGGGTATGCGGACCGAGTTCGTCTTGCTGCCCTGTCCAGGTGATGGTCGGTATGCGGCCGTCTGGCAATGTAAAGTCATAGCGGATGCTTGCCAGTTTGCGGGTATCGCCCGGCTCCCATACACCGCCATCCGCCTGATCATTGGCATAGTAATCGGTGGGCATGATCAGGTCATAACCTCCGAAATATGTATTGCCATCCAGGTCGGCTACTGCCCTTGACCCCGCGTGGTGCTGGGCCATATTATTGTCGGGCGACATGTTCACAAACTGGAAGGCGTATATGGATTCAGATGAGTTTTGATCCAACGTGGTGTTAAACAAATCGGCATAGTTGTCTAAAAGTGCGTACTTGGGAATGACCTGATCAAAATACGATATTGCGCGCTCATAGTCCCTGAAACCGGTTTCTTCGGGCGCATATAAATAGATCTTTCCCAATAAAGCTAATGCGGCTCCTTTTGTCGGAATCTTTTTGTCCGATTGGGTTTCTTCCAGGTACTCTGAGGCAAATTCCAGATCCTTGATGATGAAATCAAAGACATCCGTTAGGGGTTGCCGTGCTTCCTGCATGTTCTCTTGGTCTATGATGGGGATCGGCCCCCATAACATAGCCAATTCAAACGTAAGAGTTGCCCGGATGAAACGGGCTTGTGCTTTCAAACTGTTGGATTGGGCATAATACGCTGCCTTCGCGGCAGCCGTGATGACCGGCCAGCGTTTATTCCATTGTTCGGCTAGTGACGAGTTGGATGCGTTCAGTGCATTGCTGTACTTGTCCAGCGCGGCCTGCACGTTGTTTTCATGCACTTGCTGCCCGCCCTGTTTGGCTTCATCCGTCCCCAGCGTAAACATAAATCCACCACGGTCTTGCTTGGTGTTCCGCCATTGTGTGTACAATCCGGAAATCAGCAATTGGATGTTTTCCTCATTTCCATATACCTGTTCTTCGGTTAGGCTGGTCTTGGGCATTTCGTCCAAAAAGTTTGAGCACGCACCAGCGGTAATTGATGCGATAAGACAACAAATTACCTTTATAAATTTCGTTTTCATCTGTTATATTTTAATTTATCAGGATTGCTAATACTTGTATTACAAGCTAACATTCACACCCAGTACAAACATCCTTGCAGTAGGATACCCATCGCCATTTTCCGGGTCATATCCTTTATATTTCGTTACGGTAAACAGGTTGTTCCCCGATACGTAAAACCGGAGTCCACCTAAACCCGCTCTGGAGTAAACCTGTTGCGGAAGGCTGTATCCCAATGAAAGTGTAGCAAGCCTTAAAAATGAAGCATCCTGGATACCCCAAGAGGTTTCGCCGCTGGAGAACCGGATTGAATTATCGTAAGTCGCTCTTGGAATGTTCGTATTGGTATGGGTGGGAGTCCACCGGTCTAACATGTCTTTATGGGTGGGACCGTATCCGGTTCCGCTCATCAAACTTTCGTAATATCCGCTTACGGCTTTTGCGCCATATGAATAGACAAATATGGCATTCAACGATAAGCCCTTGTAAGCCCAATTGGACGAAAACCCGCCATAGAACTTAGGATCTTTTTTGCCAATAATGATACGGTCATTTTCGTCTATGACACCATAGCCGGGTTCGCCGGGGTTTTGTTGATCTTTCGGCAGGATGTCACCAGGCTGCAACTCTTTCCCCGGGAGTGTTAATCCATTGACATAGTCCATGTCTGATTCCTGGATGATACGGTCAAACTCCCACATGTAAATGGTGTTTAAGGATTCGCCGAGGAAGAAATTGCCTTCCCGCTGAATGTCCGTACCGGTAAAACCGCCAAACGCGTAAATGGCATTTACATCACCATATAATTGCGTGATCGTATTTTTATCGGAGGAAATGTTAGCTGATAAATCCCAATTGAAGTTATTCGTACGGATGACATTTGCATTCAGTGAAAGTTCAACACCCCGGTTGGTCATCTCGCCGATGTTGACGATGGCTTCGCGGTATCCGGTAAGCGTAGAAAGAGAACGGCGCATCAACAGGTTCGAGTTTACAATATCAAAATATTCAGCAGTCAATGTAAGCCGATTGCCGAACAATCCAACATCCAATCCCATGTTCAGCTGTCGCTGGTTTTCCCACGTCAGATCCGGTGAACCCCTCAGCCCTGAAGAGTTGAAGGACACCTGTCCGGAAGAATAAGCCGGATTGTACAGACTATAGAACGCATAATCCGGAATGCGTTGGTTGCCTACATTTCCGTAGCCAAACCGAAGCTTAAGCTGACTGATTTGTCCGATGTCCTTCAGGAAGTCTTCCTGAGCAATGTCCCATGCCAGGGCCACAGAGGGGAAAAAGCCCCATTGATGGCCTTTTGCAAATTTAGACGAGCCGTCATACCGTCCAGTCAGTGTCGCGAAGTACTTACCTGCGTATGAATAGTTTGCCCGTGCCAAATAGGAAAGGAGCGTAGAACTGATAAAATCGGATCCCAGCGCAAAGTTAGGCTTGTCGAAGGCAGCTCCCAGGTTGTAATACCGGAAATCATCGATCGGAAAGTCGCGGGCAGTTACATTGGTGTAGTTGTAGGAATTTCGGCTCATACTGGTAGCAATCAGGCCACTGATGGAGTGTTCTCCGATGGTTTTGTCGTATGTGATGGAGTTGTCCCACTGGTAGTTATTCCTGGAATCGATGTTGTGAATGGCCCTGCCACGATACGAATCACGTTTCGCTTGTTGGATATCGCTGGGGATATACTCATAGTACTTTTGCTCCAGTACGTCGATAGAGAATGACGTACGGATGTTCAGCCCTTCAATCGGATTGATGTTCAGGTAATTGGCTGATAATATTTTGTTCCGCGTACGTTTCCGGTCGATGGTAAGGGAGCGCAGTGGATTTTCCATGTTGATATCCCAGTTGTTGCCCCATGCCAGGTACAATGAATCGGCGTTGATGGGCAATAAAGGGTTTGCAGCACGGGCTACACCGAACACTTTATCGTCGGCATAGGTGTCACGTCCGCTGGTATACGATGTATTGGTTCCTACCTTCAACCATTTGTTTACGTGATGTTCGGCATTGATACGCCCCGAGTAGCTCTTATAATTTGAATTCTTCACCAATCCGTTTTGATCGTTCAGTGCAAAACTCAAATAGTAGGAGCTGCGGTCGGTTCCACCCGAAAATCCCAGGGCATGGTTCTGTTGCACCGCCTTGCGGGTAACGGCATCCAGCCAATTGTAGTTATCACCATTTGCGTACGACGTGTTTTCATAGTCGGCGAACCATAGTTTGCCGGGAGCGAAGAGTTCCTGATTCAGGAAATCCTCATGGGTAGCCCCAGGGTTGTTTGCATAAAAGTTACCACCCACTGTGTTGGAATTTTCCAGCGCTTCGATGCGCAGGTCATACATATCTTTGGCTCCCAATGTCAGCGATTCATTGACAAACTCTTGGAACCCTACCCAGCCGTCATAGGTTACTTTGCCCTGTCCGGTACTGCCTTTTTTGGTGGTAACAACCACCACACCCTGTGCACCCCTCGACCCATAAAGCGCGGTGGATGATGCATCTTTCAGGACGTTGATAGACAATACATCATGCAGGTTGAGCAAGTTGAAATCGCTTTCCATTACAACACCATCTACTACGTAGATGGGATTCCCGCCATATTGCATGGAGTTATTTCCCCTGATCCGGATGGAAGCGTTCCCACCGGGTTGGGGTGAGTTCCGGATCAATACCCCGGAAGCCTTTCCTTGCAGGGCCTCATTAATGCTTAGAACGGGGCGCTCTTTCAACGCGGCTTCGTTGATATTGACCACAGCGCCTGTCAGGTCGCGTTGTTTCAAAGATGCGCCCACTATAACCACTTCTGTCAAGGCGGTCACATCTTCCACCAGCACAACCGAAATGGATGTACGGCCATTTATAGCGACATCCTGACTGATAAAACCTACATTGGTAAAACGAAGTGTCCCGTTGGACGGAGCTGTGAGTTGGTAGCTGCCATCCGTAGCGGTAAAGGTGCTTACCGACTTCCCGATAACAGAAATACTTACCCCCTGCAGGGGGGTGCCTATACTATCCGTAACACGTCCTGTGATACGGATGCTTTCGCCGTCTTGAGCTTTGGCATTCAAGCCCCATAAGGGCAAGAGTACCATTAAAAGTGCAAGGTATCGCACAATAATTGATTTGGTGTGTAAATTGGAATACATAAGCTGCTTTATAATTGAAATATGTAATGAACGATTAAATAAAATCAGCGGTTTATCTTAAAAGAAATCCAGCCGCCATCGGAATAGTGTATTCATTAGCTTGGTTCTGAATTGGCCATCTTTTTGTCTATACTATACTATACTATACTATAGAGTGTGCAATACTAAAAAAAAATAAATCAATACCAAAATAAAATATTAACTTTCTCGTATTTCTTTGGAAATTTGATTGGATTTCTTTGATTGTTTGAATAATATACTATTTTTGCCCGATAGAACAGAGTAGAACAGATGATTGTTTGCTCCGTTCGATTTCAAGCTACGTGAAATCTGTCCTGTCAACGCCTGATGCAAAAGGCAATGAAAATGCAGGTTTTATCAGATCGCTGCTAATGAGCTTAGCGTAGCGATCTCATTAGACGCCGTTAAGAAACTAATGATGTCAATAATTATTTCTGATGAAACATTGAAATTTTTGAGATGATGCAAAAAAAACGTGTGGAATTACCCTTGTTGATTAGCCTATTTGTATGCTGCTGTTTTTCCGGTACTGCTTTTACGCAGATCAAAACAATTCCATTGGAAACAAGGCACCATGCATTGGTGCTGCAGGTTAGCGATCAAAACGATGTACATATCACTTATTTGGGCAGGCGGTTAAACCAGGCTACTGAATATGGAATTATTCCGGATGCATATAAGCAGCATACGGATTACACCGGTCTGTTAAATTCAGCCTATACGCCGTCGGGATCTCGCAACTTGTTGGAACCAGCTATTTCCGTTACGCATGCCGACGGCAATAATTCATTGGATCTCCGGTATGTGAGCCATGAAATACAACAACTGGCCGATGGCATCTCCTTGCTTAAAGTCGCATTGAAAGATCCGGTTTATCCCTTTGAGGTGATCTTGTATTACAAAGCTTATTTCAACGATGACGTAGTGGAGCAATGGAGTGAAATCAAGCATGAGGAGCGTGGAACGGTTACCTTGCATAAGTTTGCGTCCGCCAACCTTCACCTGAAAGCAAGTGCATATTGGCTCCGGCAATATTATGGTGATTGGGCCCGGGAGATGCAGCCGGAAGAAGAAAGACTGACCCACGGTATCAAGGTGCTGGATTCCAAACTGGGTACACGGACCAATTTATTTCAACCTCCCGTTTTCATGGTCTCATTGGATAGACCCGCTACAGAGCACGAAGGCGAGGTGCTGCTGGGATCCCTGCAATGGAGCGGTAATTTCCGTACCGATCTCGAACTGGATCCGCAGAACAACCTGCGCATTATTTCGGGTATCAACAATTATGCGTCCGATTATTCCCTCGAAAAAGGCGAGATTTTCACCACGCCTATATTTATGTATACGTTTTCCGCCGAGGGAAAAGGACTTGCCAGCCGCAATCTGCACAACTGGGCGCGCAATTATAAACTACTCGATGGCAATGGGCAACGGCTTACCCTGTTGAATAACTGGGAAGCTACCTATTTTGATTTCAACGAAGACAAGTTGAAAGCACTGTTAAAAGACACCAAAAAATTGGGTGTTGACCTGTTCCTGTTGGATGATGGCTGGTTTGCCAATAAATATCCACGAAATGGGGATACTGCGGGTTTGGGCGATTGGGAAGAAAATCGATCAAAACTGCCCAACGGTATTGGTACACTGGTCAAAGAGGCTTCTGCCAACGGGGTGAAATTCGGTATCTGGATTGAGCCTGAAATGGTGAATCCCAAAAGTGAGCTTTATGAAACACACCCAGACTGGGTCATCAAGCAACCTAAACGTGATGAATACTATTTTCGTAACCAATTGGTGCTAGACCTGAGCAACCCCGAGGTGCAAGATTTCGTATTCGGTGTAATAGACGACCTGTTTACCCAAAATCCGGATTTGGCTTATATCAAGTGGGATTGCAATGCGGTTATTTACAACACCTATTCTGCACACTTGGACAATCAGTCGCATCTATATATTGAATACGTACGCGGATTGTACAAGGTATTGGAGCGGGTGCGTTCAAAATATCCTACGGTGCCCATGATGCTCTGCTCGGGTGGTGGTGGCCGGGTGGATTATGCTGCGCTGCAATATTTCACCGAATATTGGCCCAGCGACAATACGGACCCAATGGAGCGGATCTTCATCCAGTGGGAAAACTCCTACTTTTATCCTGCAATTGCCAGCGCAAATCATGTAACGGATTGGGGAAAGCAACCCATCAAGTTCCGTACGGACGTAGCCATGATGGGCAAGCTGGGATTTGATATTGTAATTGACCACCTCAATGACAACGACCTTGCATTCTGCCAAAATGCCGTGCAGACATATAACGGCATCAAGGGAACCATTTGGCATGGCGATCAATACCGGTTGACCCATCCACGTGAAAATAGCGTAGCCAGCATGCTCTTCGTGGACAAGGCGAAAGAAAAGGGGGTGCTATTTAATTACCTGGTAAACAATCGGTACGACGAGGGGAGTCACCTTCCGGTGAAATTAGAGGGCCTTGATCCCGAACGCAATTACCGAATATCTGAAATCAATCTGTACCCCGGTACATCATCACCGATAAACCATGAACAGGTATATTCAGGGGATTTCCTGATGAAAATAGGGTTCAATCCGCAGGTAAGGAAAGGCAGGGAAAGTGTCATTCTTCAACTGGAAGCGGAATAGTACTTATATTTACCGCGTTACAAGAGAAAATTAGCATCGTATATGGAAATAAATCAGGTCGATCCGGCTGTTTTTGTCATTCAGAAGATCCGCGCACTGGAAAATTTACAATCGCTCTCCAAGCACGAACAACTGGTACAGGGAGTGTTGGATGCCATCGATGAGGGAGGGCTGCGCACAAATGCCGCGCTGCCTTCGGTTAATACCATGATCAACGAATTGGGATACGCACGGGAAACCATTGTGAAGGCCTATAAAGAGCTGATGGAGCGTGGGGTAATCGCTTCGAAAAACCGAAAGGGCTATTTTGTGATCAGCGGCAATATCCGCCAACAGCAAAAGATCGCCCTGCTTATGTATGCCTTCGACACCTTTCAGGAGACACTTTACAACAGCCTGAAAACCCACATCGGTAAAGATATCCAGATAGACCTGTATTTCCATCACAACAATCCCGATGTGTTTGAAGCTATCTTCAACCGGATTGCGGGGCATTACGGATTATATATCGTAGCGCCGATCGCCACAGAACGGATAAAGGAACTGCTAATGACCCTACCTCCATTCAAGTTATTAGTAATTGATCGTCATTTGGCACTTGGTAACGACTATTCGTATATTACGCAGGAATTCCGGACTTCATCCTACCATATATTTCAACAATTGGCGCCCAAGCTAGCTGCTTACGAAGAAATTATCTTCTTTTTTAGGAAGAATACGGCAGAACCTCCCGAAATCCTCCAATCGTTCCGTAAATTCCTAAAAGATGCAGGCTTGAAAGGCACGGTGAAAAAGCAGTATGAAAGCGGTACCATTGAGCGGAATAAAGTATATTTTACCATTCACAATCCCGAGCTTTACGCCATCCTGAAAGACGTAATGGATAAAAAGTGGAAATTGGGTGAGGATTTGGCTGTGCTGGCACATAATGACGATGTGGTAAAAGAGATTATTGCCGGAGGCATCACCACGTTCTCAGCTGATTTTGCGGAAATAGGCAGGCTTGCAGCTGATTATGTGCGCACGCGTGAAAAAATCCAAAAGGTGATACCTACGACATTGCATATTCGTAAATCACTTTGATTGAATGCTGCGATTATCATAAGTTTTGTCGTTTGTACCGTATTGGTTGCGGTCGTTTCCTGGTATAAGACACGTTCAGTTAATTTAAAATCTGTCTCAGGCCTTTTCCTCGCAGGCAAAAACAATGGCTACCTGGTCGTTGCCGGTTCCTTGTTACTTACCAACCTCAGTGCCAACCAGTTTATCGGTGAGAATGAGTCGGTTTATGTCAATAATTTATCTGTTATGGCTTGGGGGGTAACCTCCGTCGTTGCCATGCTGTTGGTATCCGAATTTTTATTGCCGGTCTATTTTAAGGGCGGAATGGTTACGACCCCTGATTTTCTGGCCGATCGGTACGATGAAGCAACGAAGCGGTTGGTATCCGTTATCTTTTTGCTCAGCTATGTGGTCAATTTGCTGCCTCCGGTGTTGTATGGCGGCGCCGTGGCCATGACGGGTATGTTCGATTTACCCGCACGGTTTGGTATATCTTATTGGCAATGTATCTGGATCATGGTTTGGATACTGGGAGTGATCGGTAGTTTCTACACCATTATTGGAGGTTTGAAGGCTATCACCATTTCAGACACCGTATTGGGCGGTGGGCTGCTCATTATCGGCATCTGCCTGCCCTGGGTTGCGTTGAAAGCCTTAGGCGATGGCGATATCATTGCCGGGGTAACCCAATTGCTCACCAAGCATACGTCTCATTTAAATGCCATTGGTTCGGAAACAGATGCCGTACCTTTCAGTACGTTATTTACGGGCATGCTGCTGGTCAATATTTATTACTGGGGTATGGAACAGTATATCGTTCAGCAAGTGCTGGTTGCAAAAAACTTGGCACACGCTCAAAAAGGTATGGCACTGGCTGCCGTGGGCAAGCTAGTCACGCCGGTGCTCATTAACCTGCCGGGGCTGATTGCTGTGCACCTTTATCCCCGTATCACCAATACGGCATCGGTATTTCCTACGCTTGCCGCTAATGTCCTTCCCAGCGTACTGCTGGGTATGACTGCAGCCGTGGTTTTTGGAGCGGCCATGACCACCTACAACGCAGGTCTCCATGGCAGCAGTACCCTGTTTGTGCTCAATCTCTATAAACCTTATCGAGAAAAGCAGGAGTACAGAACCACCGATGCGGAGCTTGTCCGCGTTGGAAAACGGTTTGAAATTGTTATTTCATTGCTCGCAATGATTTCGGCACCGTTTATCTTATTTGCGCATAGCGGTTTCTATACGTACCTGCAAAAGGTGGCCGGGTTATTTTCCATTCCCATTTTTACCATTGTTATGGTCGGATTTTTTTCCAAAAAGGTACCACCTTTCGCAGCCAAAGTCGGTCTGTTGTTTTTTATGGCGAGTTATTTTGCGTGTGAATACGTCTTTCACGTAGACCTTCATTTCCTCCACGTATTAGCGATACTGTTCATGGTGACATCGTTATTGATGTTGACCATCGGCAAGCTGTGGCCTGTGCAACGACAGGAAATTTCCGCGCCTGATTTGAAGACGCTACTTACACCTTGGAAACGAAGGCACTGGGTCTCACTGCTGCTGGTATTGTCAATGTTGGGTATCTATATCTTTTTTTCTAAATGGGGCATTGTTAAGGAATAAATTGAATGATAAATCCGCCTTTAGGGGCTACAACATAAGGCCAATCAGCAGTTATCGGATATGCTTGTATCTTAAATTCCATCAATGGTTCTTCGCCTTCCGTAATTATCTGAAATTTAGAAAACCCTTTTCCGTATTTAGCAAGATCCAGTTTGATAGGCAGTTTGTTGTCGGTGCCGTTTATACCCACGATATAAGAAAGGGAGTCTTTTTGACGGGAGAGAACCAATAGCCTACCGGGTTCAGCGATCACACTTTCAGTTTTATCCCACGAGGCAGGCATATCTTTAAACAAATCCTTAACCTCGGCGGGAAGCGAATCGAATACCTCTTTTGAATCTGCAAAGTGGATGATCCCGGATGTATAGATCATGGCCGTGGCGAGCTCATGAACGGCCGTGTTGACGCGGGGATATTTCCGGATGGTCAATGCAAACGGCGTATAATCAGCCGGGCCTGCTACGTTTCTAGTGAAAGGCAGTACTGTATTCTGTTCTGCAGCTTTATCCGGAAACCTCGGTTCATAAAAATAACTTTCAGTTCCGAGTATCGCTTCTGCTGTCATAAAGTTTGGCCAGGTTCTGTGCCAGCCTCTCGGAACGGTAGAACCGTGGAGATTTACCATTAAATGTTCATTGGCGGCATCCTCAAAAACCGATTGTAAAGCGGCCATTACCTCCTGTCTGTCTGAGCACCAAAAATCGATTTTAACACCTTTGATGCCCATATCAGCCAATTCTTTGAATCTTTTCTTCCGTTCTTTCGAATCAAAATAGTTTGCAGAATAGCCCCAAACCAGTGGCTTAATTCCTTTTGCTGCAGCATAGTCAATAATCCCCCCTTCTCGGTTCGCCTTTTCCCAGCCTGCATCAAAAAGTGTATACTCGAAGCCGAATGAGGCTGCGAGATCCGAAAACTCATTATAAATTTCAGGCGAGTGATCATCGGGATGCGACCACCATGACCATGAGGCCTTTCCCGATTCGATCCACGAAGTATCTTCAATTTTGGATGCGGGAGCCAAATCGGTAACCAATGTGGAAAGTAAGATGTCTCCGGCCTGATCGCCGATGATCATAACCCGCCATGGCATGACCCAGGGAAGAGTTGACGCCGGATAGGCATTCGCTTTCTCTGCTAAAGGCAGGGTATATTTCTCGTCTTCCTTGGCAAATGCGATCTGATAAAGTCCGCCCTCCGAATTCGGCTGCAGGTGACAACCCGGATAAGAGCCATCCGTTCCCGACTCAGCAATAAGAACCCAGTTTTTGTTATCGTTTACATGAAAGAGTGCGGGCATACACCAGCCCACAGAAGGATTACGCGGATTGCTGATTGGGTCTCCTGAATTTACAGGAAGGTAAAAATCTTCGTAACCGGGGGTATAGTCGCCTGCTTCATTATACGGTTGCAGCCAGCCTGTTGCATTTTTCCCGATATGGAATCCTGTAATTTCGTCTGTTACCATCCGTATTTTTTCTCCTTTGTCCGGAAACCGATAGCGAAAAGCAATTCCTTCTTCACCGGCAACTAAGTCAAGTATCATGGATGCTCCCTGACTGTTTTTAAAGGTTATACTCCTGCTTTGAAGAATATGATCTATTTCTTTGTAATTACCCACCTTTAGTTCGTATTTTTCCCTTCTTTCTTCAATGGGTGAGATTTCGGCTACCGATAGTCGGGAAGTGAAGTCCTGATCGTCACAGGTTAAGCCAAGAGGAGAATCTGAAATGATTATTTTACCTCTGCGGGTTACCTGATAATATAGCTCTCCATTCTCATTTAATGACAAGGTAATTTTATTTAAACCATCTTTCGATTTTATAGACAGCGATCGGTCGGCTACTTTAAAACCGGTAAATAAAAGCATTCCGATGATAGATAAAATTAACATGGAATAAATAGGCTTACTTTTCATTTCTGTATCCTGATCAGTGAGGTTAAACTTATTAGTTATACTATACTATGCTATTCTATTTTATACGAATATATACTTTTTATTTCGAATACTATATTTTCAATTAAAATATTTTGTGGGGCGGGCAGTTTGATATCGATCCTAACTTTGTCGATCAAAATCAATGAACGTTAGGAAAACCATCTAAAAACACAGAAAGTCTCTTGTATTGTGCCGGGTAGTCCTTAATGACGTTGACGCGCTCGGCCGGATCTTCAGCTAAATTAAATAATTCCTCAATTCGCTTACCACCTTCGGTGACACGCCGTAGTTTCCAGTCATCTACCCGCACGGCCTGTGGACTTCCGTTGTGTTCATAGTAGATGGGACGGTGATTGATCTTAGCAACGTCTGTAGTGAACAACTCCCCTATGGGTTGACCATCCAGAACCAAAGCCTTGGGAATTGGCGCATTAGCCCACTGGGCGAGCGTGGGCAATAAGTCAACCGCACTGACAACCTGTTTCAATACTTTGGATGACACATGTTGAGGCCAGTATAAAATAAACGGTACGCGTACGCCACCTTCATATGTACTCGCTTTGCTTCCCCGGAAAACTCCCGAATATCCGGCATGGTTACGTTGGGTTACGCCGTCATCTGCCATCCGGTTCGGGTATTCGCTCCACGGGCCGTTGTCACTGGTGAAAATGAATATGGTGTTTTCAGCCAATCCTTGTTTTTCGAGCGCGTTCCAAATCGTTCGAAGTCCCGCATCCATTTCAGCAATTACTGCCCCAAGTTCACCGCCGTTTCCATCGCGGTAATCTGAAGTGTGCGCAGCGTAGAATACCGGCAGGTGAGGCATGTTGTAGGCAAGGTACAGGAAGAACGGTTCGCCGGTTTTCTGGTCATGCAGGTAGTTGATGGCTTCTTGGTGGTAAAGTGTCGTCAGCGAACTATCCGCGGGTTCACGGGTCACCGGCGTATCGTTACGATACAGTTTGATGGTTGTATCAGTCTGCACATAAGGCGAGCGGTAGTCGTGGCTATAAAGCAATCCAAAATAATCATCAAAACCGTGCTCCATGGGTAAAAAACCTTTTTTGTCGCCCAAATGCCACTTTCCGATCATCTTGGTTTTATAACCTCCTCTTTTTAATATACTGGCTATGGTCAATTCGGTTGCAGGTAATCCCAGATCTGAACCGGGACCTAGCGGAGCAGGAATGTTATATCGGCTGGGGTACCTCCCGGTCAGCAAAGCTGCACGGGAGGGTGAACAGGTCGGAGAGGCTAATACGAAATTAGTTGCACGGACACCAATGTTAGCTATGCTGTCCAAAAAGGGAGTTTCAATAACCGGATTGCCATAACAGGATAAATCGGCATACCCCATATCGTCCGCCAACACAAAAATGATGTTTGGTTGCTCTTGTGCTACTGAGTCGATTACTAGACATAGTGAACCAAAAACAAATCCGAAAATGTGCTTTATGAGATTGTTCATAATTTTCAGGTATAATCTATTCAATTCAGTCTACCAATTTGGATTTTGACTTGGGTCATACAAATAACGGAAATTTAAAATATTCATGTCATAAATTTCCCTATGGCCGACGTAATTGATCCCGCTGTGCGGCCATATGTATTGCCAAGAATTGATTATTCTGAATAACGCTCAATTGTTTCACTTTCGTTTACTGACTATTTCCTTGATCTCACCGTTTACTTTCACTTTTACGCTTGTTGGCGTTGGTGAAGTAATACGGTAATGGATTACCTTTCCATCTTTCCACTTGAAATCTACCGTAAAGTTACCCCGGGCTTTGAACCCTTTTATTTCACCACTTTCTTTCCAGGCATCGGGAAGGGCAGGGAGCAGATCGATCATTCCGTTGTGGCTCTGTAGTAACATCTCCGCGATTGCCGCGGTACCGCCGAAATTACCATCAATCTGCATGGGAGGGCCTGCGGTGAATAGGTTGGGATAGGTACCGCCGCCTGCTCCATAGTTGATGTGCGTTTCCCGGGTAGGTGTCAATAATTGCTTGAGCAGCTTGTACGCCCGGTTGCCGTCCAACAGACGAGCCCAAAAGATTTGCTTATAGGCAATTGCCCAACTGGGACCGTCATCTCCCCGTACGTCGAGCGATTTTTTCGAGGCCTCGGCCAATTCAGGGGTTTTATAGGGGGATATGAGATCGGCGGGAAATACGCCGTACAGGTGGGAAATATGCCGGTGCTGCGGGTCCACTTCTTGATATTCTTCCAACCATTCCAATATCCGTCCGTCCGATCCGATCCGCCCGGGCGGGGGCAGGCGTTTTAGCTTATTCCGTAGCGTATCCTGGAAGGCGGCATCGATGCCAAACAGTTCCGCAGCGGTCAATACATGCGTAAACAGTTCACGCGTGATCTGGTTGTCGATCGTGGGGCCCATGCAGACATTGGCATGGTTGCCGTTTGTCAGGTAAAACGCATTCTCGGGCGATACCGAGGGGCCGGTCACTAACCAGCCTGTTTTGGGATCTTCCATGAGCGCGCTATTGTAAAATAGGGCGGACCCTTTGAGGATAGGGTAGATGCGGCGCAGGTAAGCGGTATCCTTCGTAAAGGCATAGTGTTCCCAAAGATTGTTGCACAACCACCCCGATCCCGCATTGGCCACTCCCCACGAGGCGCTCTCTCCGGGTTCGGTGTATCCCCAAACATTGGTAATGACATGTGCCACCCATCCGTCTGCTCCATAATAGGCTTTAGCGGTCCGGGTTCCGGGTTCCACCAGATTAGCTACCAATTCAGCTAAGGGCAAATCAAGTTCACTCAGATTGGCCGGGCCGAGGTGCCAGTGGTTCATCTGCACATTCACATCCAAGTGGTAATCGCCATTCCAGGGTGTCTGTATCTGATTGGCCCAAAGCCCCTGCAGGTTCGGTGGCAACAGACCGACCCGGGTACCGCTGATGCTCAAGTAGCGTCCGAATTGAAAAAATAGGGCCGCCATTTGCGGATCAGCATCGGCGTTTTCGACAAACCGAGCCAACCGGTGGTCGGTGGGCAGTTCTTGGGCGGCAGTTTCCCCGATACGGATGTCCAACCGTTTGAAAAGCTTTTGGTAATTTGTGGTATGCTGCTGCAACTGCTCGGCATAGGGTTTACGCATTGCTTCGGAAAGCATATGCTTAGAAGCGGATAGATAATCCGTATCATTGAAATCCGTTGCCGTGGTCAGGTAGATTTCGGCGGCGTCAGCGTGCTGGATAATCAACGCATTTTCCGTTACTTCCATTTCGCCTCCTGTTGTCTTTGCTTGTATGCGCGTAATAAATCGCATGCCTTTTCCATCTACGCCATTGTCTAGCCGTCCTGTCAATTGAAGTTCGTTACCTACCGTTTGGGCAGTTGCCCGTTCGGGGCGATCGATGGTGATGCGAACATTGATTTTTCCCGATTGGTCAGCACCGAGCTTGATTACACCTACGTCATCCCCAAAGCTAGTGAAATAGTCGCGCGAATACTTTGTGCCGGCCAGGGAAAATGCCGTGGTAGAACGTGCGTCATTCAGGTCAAGCTGGCGCCGGTACTCCTTCGGTTCCTCCACAGCTACTTTCTCGTAGCCATATGTTAAATGTAGGATACCCATGGTTTGGAAACATCCCCACTGTTTCCCGCCGGATCCGGGCCCTCTACAGATAAAGTGTGCATCGACCAGCTTCTGTGCCTCGTCATTTTTTCCTTCACGCAGCAGTTGGCGTATCTGAGGAAGGTAGTTGTGTGCTTCATAGTTGTTGGCATCCTGCGGACTGCCTGACCATAGCGTGATATCATTCAGTACGATGGTTTCTTCACGTATCCCGCCGTCCGGCATCATACCGATCTTCCCATTACCCAGAGGAATGGTTTCTTCCCATTGCTGGGCCGGTTTGGTATACCATAGTGTGAGTGACTGCGCTTTGCACCAAATCGGAACAAAAATAAGGAACGAGATTAACCTCGAGAAAACGCGGAAACACAACATATTAATGAGGGATAAATTTAATAAGTGATCGATGGAAACCCATGATAATATTTTATTATTAACCCGCTATCGTTGCTGACGATAGAGCGAAATTTCCTGCGCGTGGAAGTAACGGGTGCCTCCGTCACCCCATGGTTCTAGGATCTTAAACCGGATGTAGCGTACTTCGGGAATGCCGGCCGGGAAGGTGAAATTTTCACCGGCCTCAGCAAATATCCGGTCTTCATCTGTCACGATTCCCCGGTCTGTGCCCGATGGTTTGGTGGAGGTAAACGTTCCCAATAACGTCCATGCTGCCCAATTCCCGTCTTCCCCAGGTGGGGTATTGCTCCCGTAGACTTCAAAGCGCTTTGGATTGCCATAGTTATATAAACCCGATATCCGTTGCCATAATTTCATGCGCGTCAATGTAGCGGATTGCCCCATGTCAATTGTAAACGAAAGCGGATAATCTTGGTCGGCCGTATGAAATCCAAAATCGACATCAGATACACCATCCCAAAGGTAAGGCATTTCCCATCCCCACGCCGACCCGATATCACCTGGTAGGTTCATCGGTTGGAACAGCGATTTATCAGCTAGCACACTCCGGTAAATTGTCGGCAGTTCATCGTACGATTCTGCGAAGAACGTATCAATTGCCCCCCATTCCGGAATGTAACCTGTACGATACCGTACTGCCGAACCGAACTTAAAATCTGGCAGTAACACGTCGTTGGTGTCCGCCAGCAATTCCACCGTACGCTCCTGGTTACTGTTATCCGTGTAGACGATCTCGGTTCCCGCACTCAGCGTATCACGCCGGTTGAAGTGCAGTATAATGTCTCCGTTTTCAAGCTCGTCATAGAGGTGAGAAACGTTGTAACCCCGGTTCAATAACAACGACCGATAGGTACTCCCGTATACTCGCACATTATTTAATTCCTGGCCTACGGAGGTATTACCTTCCGTGTCGTAGGCCGTGATGGTGAAACTGTACACGTATTCGTTCAAATCAGGAATGACCACCGAAATGCTGTCCCCGGGATCATGTGTGGTTGCCTCCACCTCCATGGAGTTTATTCCATTGTTCCAACGGACGATATAATGGTCAATGTTTGGATCGGGACTCGGGTTCCAAACCAGCATCGTCCTGAGATCTCCTGCATAATAGCGAACGTTTCGTGCTAACCCCGGATAGACGATTTCTTGATTATTCAGGTAATCTTTGTAATCGTCTGCATACCGTTCGCAAGCGGCCAGTATACCCAGTAATAACAGGGCTATTGCTTTATTTAATAAGACTTTCATGTTTCTTCGATTTTAGTGTAACCGATTATTCCGGACTGCCATAAAACGATATTTCCATTGCATTCACATAATTCAAGCCGCCCCACGTTTGCGTAGCCACAAAACGGATGTATTTCACCGGTGGTGCGGCACTGGGCATCCGGAAATTGACTCCCTCTGCGGCAAAGGCGATATCCGCCGCATTTGCCTGGCTGGGCGGCAACCCCGATGGAGGATTCGGATAGCTGAAATTGCCCATGTTAATCCAATCGCCGACCACCGTGCCCGGTGATGAGACCTTCGGCAACTGTGCGTCCTTCGGTTCATCGACATTAGATCCCCAAATGGTTATTTCCTTGGGGTTTTGGTCGCTATACATGGCAGGCAACCGGTTCCATAAGACAAAACGGCTGATTTTAGCGGTCTGTCCTAACCCGAAAGTACCCACACTCAATGGAGCCGTTGTCGTATGCCATCCGTTGCCGTTTATGCTTCCATCAAACAAGTACCGGAGCTCCCATCCGTATCCAATCGGTGCATCACTGGGTAGCCGGTAGACGAAAAATTTGCTTTTATCCAGCAACGTTTCAAACAGCGGCGTCAATGTGGTGTAGCGGATTTCAGACGTGTTGCCGAAACGATCCGAGGTATAGACCCCAAACCGCCGCTCTTCTGGATCAAACCCCCGGATTGAAACATCCACCGTACCGCCGGTGATGTATTCGGGGTCGCGCTCTTTCATCTCATTGGTGGCATCATCAAATGCCAATAGGTGTACCGAGATCGGACCACTATCCGGATTGGGTCCGAAGAAATTGGCCCCACCGAAATCAGGAGCTATTTCCAGACCTTCATTCACCAAAATGTAATTGGGGGTTTTCGGTTGTACCGTTACCGTTACGGGATCCGATTTCACATTTGCCCGGCTTACCGTATACAGTGTTACTTCATACTCCCCTTCGCGCGAGAATCCATCCACCAGGATCGTATCCCGGTAATAACTCGTCTTGGATTCCCGGATCCGGTCGTCACTGATCGGATATTGGGCTAGTACGTAGAGAAGATTTTTGGAGTCCGGTAGCTTGTAAGTGATCTTCGCTGCTCCGTTTAAATTCTCAATCTGAACATCTGTGATCACTCCCGGCTTGGATTGATCAGTTGAAATGATCTCTACCGGAGATTCACTGGGCTCGCATGCCCCAAATAGCAAAGCGAGCAGTAGGACAACCGGCACCCACTGTGCCGGTACCCGATTTATCTTTTGAAATGTAACCATCATAACAAGGATTATTAGGTGTTTTTAATACGACTACCAGTACGGATTCTGCGTCAGGTTTTCATTGACGACCACGTCTGTATTGCTGAATGGCCACAGGTAATCCCGCAGCCCAAAAACGGGCGTAATGACCGTTGTTGGCCTGTAATATTCCGCCGGATTTTCGCTGTTTACACTCCAACCCTGCAGGGGCCGACTCAACACATCCTGCAATTCTTTCCACCGGCGCAGGTCCCACCCGCTTTGTCCCTCAAAACAAAGCTCGATCCTCCGCTCACGGCGGATAATCTGCCTTAGTCCTTCTTTTTCATTGGGCCGGTTCGGCGTGCGGGAATAGGTTTCCCAGGCCTCCCGTACGCCCTGCAATCCTGCCCGGGCCCGTACGCGGTCGATGTAATCGTACACTTCCTCGGTAGGTGCGGCCTGTACTTCATTCAGGCACTCCGCGTAAAGCAGGTACAATCCCGCCAAGCGAATCATCGGGATCTGGAAAGGGGTCGCTGAAAAGGTCTCATCCAGCGTCGTCAGATAATTGACCAATTTTTTGGGCCAATAGCCCGTAATGTTAGTAGAGTTGAAACTCTTCGGCCCGGAGACACCCGAAACACCCCGTGCCTGCACGTAGCGTGTGGTAGATTCATCTTGCTGTCCGTTGCCAAACCAAAGGCCGCCATCAAATCCGAGGTCGGCATAAAACCGTCTCTCGCGGTTGAAATGTACCTTCGCGGTTTCGTAGCCCACCCTTAGGTAATGCTGGTTGGCCTCGTCGCCAACTTGTACTGCCAAACGTCCATTGTAATCCCACGTACGGTCTTCATTGATCGGCACACCGTTGGCCGTGTAAAAAAGGTCCGTCGTGACAAAGGGCACTGCCCAATTTCCGGGGTAGCTGTTAGCCTGTCCCGCAGCCCGGTCCGTTAATTTTGGCATGGTGTAACCTTGGTAATCGAATCCATGATTAAGTGCCCAGATCAGTTCGGGGTTTTCTTCCCAGCGCTGCGTGATGATGTTTTGCAGCGAAATAACCCGCTTCATTTCATCCGATACATTTCCTACACCGTTGGTAGGCACTGACTCATATAAATGGAGGCCCTGGGCTTCGCACTCATCGATCGCGGCCTTGCATGCTTCGGCAGCACGCTGCCATTTCTGTGGATCAAATGTGGAGGGAAACAACTCCCTGCCATCTTTATCCTGATACCCTGCGTAGTCCGGATTGCCGTTGAACAACGGGCTGGCGGCAGTGGCTAAGACCTCCGCCTTTACCGATAGGGCAATGAATTTCGTAATCCGCCCAAATTCCTGCACGCGGTTTTCAATGAATGGAGGCAGATCGGGGATGGCTTCGTCCAGCAACGAAACCACATAGTTGAACGACTCGTCCAACGTGGCGCGTTTGCGTTTCGTCAACTCGATGTCCACATCTATTGGGTTATTTTCGTCCACCAGGATTACCGGACCGTACATCCGGATCAGGTAATAGTGGTAGTAGGCTTTCAGAAACTTGGTTTCTGCAATCCACCGTGTTTTCTCAGGTTCGCGCAAATCCACTGGTTTATCGATGTTCTCCAGCATGATGTTGCACCGCCGGATCGCCTTGTACATGTTGTCCCACTGCGAGAGCACGGGATTGCCTGTATTCTGCGTGCCCCGGATGAAATTGAACCCCGAGGAATTGAAGTACTGGGTTTCCAGGATCGGGTAGACGACCTCTGCCGATATGGTAAAACCGGGATTATAAATCACGTCATGCAAGCGTTGCATCGTGGAATAGCAACCGAAGAGGTAATTTTCGGCTTCGTTCCGGTTGCGGAATGCGTACTCTAGCGTACCAACGTTGTCGGGTACAATATCCAGAAATTTCGAACAGCCACATACCAACGAAACCACGAGGCTGAGGCATACAATTCGCATATATTTTTTCATTGGAATAATTTGTTTTTTAACAGCAATGAAGCTTGCATGAGTTTATTCATTTTCTTCTTGAGCGGCAATTCATGCAGGTTTCATCATCGTCTTCAGTTTATAAGTTCACATTCAAACCGACATTGAACACCTTTTGGATCGGATAAGCAAACCCGTTGCCTCCTTGCTCCGGATCCCATAGCTTAAACGAACTGATGGTAAACAGGTTGAGTCCGTTGAAGTAAATCCGAAGATTTTGGAGTTTCAGTCGGTTTGCTACGGGTTGCGGGAGGCTATAGCCGATCTCCAGCGATTTCAGGCGCATAAAGCTGCCATCGCGCATCCACCAGGAACTGCTTTGCAGGTTGTTGGCAATAAGGGCGGGCGTGACACCCATGCGCGGATATTGTGCGTACAGGTTCGGGTTTTCTTCAGACCAATGACTATCTGCAAATGCACGGAGCACCTGCGTGTTTCCATAGATCCATGGATCCGGGCTTTGGACAAACGGACTCATCTTCCAGGGATCAATGAAAAACGATACCCGGGTTTGCCCCTGGAAAAATGCCGATAGATCAAAATTCTTATATCCGGTGGAGAACCCGAATCCATAAACCACTTCAGGGGTTGTGGGATAGCCCATGAATACGAGGTCAAGGTTGTCAATCCGGCCATCGTTGTTTAAGTCGCGGTACTTAATATCTCCGCCACGGGGTGCAACCCCTTCGATGGTGTTTTTGGGATCGTAATTGTCCGTTATGCTCAGCATCTGATGGGGCGAATTGGCCACTTCTTCATCATCCACAAATAGCCGTTCAGCAATGAAACCATATCTCCGGTCGATAGGCTGTCCGATGAAATGACGCCACGATTCGGCGTAGTTGGGTTCTTCGATGTAGGTATATTGGTTTCTTGCGAATGTGAAGTTGCCTCGGAATGAAACCCAGTAACCGTTATTGAAGTTCTTTGTGTAGTCGGTCTGCAAATCAATCCCCTTCGAATCGACTTCTCCGAGGTTGGTAAAAACGGGCGACTCCAATCCCTCACTTGAAGGAATATATCGCTCGCGTAAAATATCATACCGGTGATTTTTGTATACTTCAGCAATAATATTCCACCGGTCCAATAATGTGGCCTCTACGGCAATGTTTGTCTGCCTCGACGTTTCCCACGTGATGTCGCCATTTTCGTAACTCCGGATGAGAACCCCCTTTCGCTCGTACGAATTGTTAAATCCAAACTGTGACCAGTTCGGGCCAGTGGCAAGATCTACATCAGACAGGTAAAAAAAGCGTTGCTGCCCGATTGCATCGTTCCCCACTAAACCGTGGCTGCCGCGTATTTTCAGCTTATTGAACCATCCTCCGGTATTCCAGAAATCTTCGTTGGATACTACCCAAGACGCTCCGATGGTTGGAAAAAATCCGAATCGGTGTTCTTTTGAAAATCGCTCGGAACCGTTGTACCCAAAGTTCCCCTCCACAAAGTATCGGTTTTTGAAGGAATAGGTAAGCCGCCCCGCGAGGCCCAGATTACGGAAGGGTAACGAGTAGGGCAGGGTGGTCGTATTGGTTCGTGGATCTTTGGCACTCGAATATACCGTAGATTGCATCGTACCGATAAGCGTGGCGCTCGTGGTATGATCGCCAAAGGTCCGATTATAATCGAATGCGGTCTGCAAATACATAAACGTATTGGCATTGGGTTCGTTCCGGCTGTAATTGAGGTATTCAGTGGCTACATTATTGCCCGTAGGCTGCGGGTTTAGCCACAGCAGCGAATAATCTCCGGTCACTTCATCGTATGTATTGATATTGTAGTAGAAAGGATTGTAAGCTAACTGCGAATCGAAATAGGAATATCGGTTGGTGTTGAACATCCCTCTGAATTTAAGTCCTTCCGTGAGGAAAGAAAAATCCTGGTTCAATTCGAGCTGTGCAGACATACGGGATTCCGAATAGCGCTTTTGTCCCCTTAACATATGCGCATAAGGGTTGTTGTACAGAATGCTGTTGCTGCTCGTGCCACCTGCCGTGCCGTTGTTACCGAAAAGAATATGTTGGGTGTTAGCGTTTGCATCATCTGGCAGGTAGTAAGCCGGAAACAATACCGGACTGGTATGCATTGCTACATTGTACAGATCCGATGCAAAGGAGCCGTCCGTTGTGATCGGGCCCCTGTATTCGCTGAAATTGCCGGAAAGCCGCACGATCAGTTCCGTGGTTGTGGTGAGGTTTACATTGACGTTCGAACGCAATTGGTAATTCTTGAAGTTCAACTGATTGTCTCCGTTATTGCGCGGGTCGGTTTTCAACACACCAAAGTCCTGATTATAAGAACCGGCGATGTAGTAACGGGCCACGGAACCGCCACCACTCACGCTCAGGTTGTTCCGTTGTGTCATGGCGCGCTTTTTAAATAACAAATCCAACCAGTCTACCGCAGGGAATACGTAGGGATTACTGCCCGGAGCACCATCCAGCGTAGCCTGTGTGTTGCGGATTTTTGTCGGCGTAAAGGGAAGAGGGAGTTCTGGGTCACGTGTGAGGGACGCCTCATTGTACAGATGCATGTATTCAATCGGATCTGCCAGTTGCAGTGTCTGCGTGGATTGCGATGAAGACAATTCCGATCGGAAATTTATTTTGGCTTTTCCTTCTTTCCCCTCCTTGGTGCTTACGAGGATGACACCATTGGCTCCACGCGCTCCGTATAAAGCCGTTGCGCTGGCATCTTTTAAGATCACAAAGCTTTCGATATCATCTACGTTCAGCCTCGCCAAATCGCTGGTGGTTAGTTCGACGTTATCGATGAGGATCAGCGGTTCCTGTCGGTAGCCGAAGGTAGTTACTCCCCGGATAAAGAATTGTGAATTGTCCTGGCCCGGCTGTCCTGATCGCTGAAATCCGATTACTCCTGCAATTTGCCCCGCAAGGGCGTTCGTCAGGTTACTGGCCGGAATTTTTAGGTCGCCCGGTTTCACGGAAGTGACCGATCCAACTAGCGCTTCTCGTCGCTGCCGTTGACTAAAGGCCGTAACCACCACTTCATCTACAGTGGCCGTGGAAAACGCCATGACCACATGCAACTCCCTGTTGCTTTCGTTCACCGTAACTTGTCGTTCTTCAAATCCGACGGAGGAAAACTGCAGAACCGTGCCGGAATTGACAACGATAATGAAACGTCCATTTTCGTCTGTCTGGGTTCGAGCTTGGCGATTGGTCAACGCCGATACGGTAACACCACTCAGTACATTCCCCGTTGAGTCGCTCACTAAACCGGTCACCGTCAATCCGTTACCTTGCTGTGCGAATACGGGATACGTGAACCAGGTAAGTAACAAAAAGATAAGGACATGCCGTGTATGCCCGATACACTCTCTTTTTTTCATCATAACAGTTCATTAAATTGGTATATTTATTTGTTTCGGTTTCGATCAATTTTCGGTCAGGCTAATTCATCAAGTTGGCAGCGCAACGTGCCGGATCAATCCGCTTTTTAGTAACGACAGGTGTGTGATTGCTCCCTGATGGCTCGCATCCCGTTGTAATACTTTTTCCAATGCCTCCTTTGCTTGTTTGTATTGTGCAAGCCCCAGGTGGCCGAGTGCCTGCATAAAGTAGCAATGGGTTTGATTACGCATATGCAGATCGACATCAAAGATCAGCAGATCCGGTAGTGAAACCGCGAAGTAGTCGATACTCACCTCGTCATGGAGATGTGCTTCGCCATAATGCAGCAGTTTTTCAAAGATTCCAGTTGCACGATCGATCTCGCCAAGCTGTAACCAAGCCAGGCCTTGGTAGAAGATTTTATCAGGCTGCTGATCGTTGTAGAATATGGCTGCTGCGGGCTCGTCCAGTCCGATAGTGGCCTGCCTAAAGGCATGTATGGCATCCGGATCTCCCAACTGGGCCAAGGCGCGGCCCAGCCAGAAAAAGATATCGTTTTCCTGTGCACCATGCAGTTTGCCTTCTCCGAGAGATTGGGGGTAGACCTGTGCGGCGCGCAGGTAGTCAATGGCAGCAGCAGCATTGCCAGAATGCAGGGCCTTTTTTGCAAGCGCAATCTTGCTGTATACATATTGACCCGACGCTTTCCCTTCGCCACCTTCCCAGGGGTGGAATTTCCGTTGCAGCAACAATTCCAGAGCTTTCTCCTCCTGGCCGAGCGTGTTGTACAGCGATACCCACTCCAGGTAAACGTCATCGCGTTTCAGGACGGTGTCCAAACGTGCTTCTAGGAAAACAAGTCGGTCGGCAGGCTGTCGGTTCAGTAATTTGTACAGTTGGTCAAGTTCCATGAGCACCCGTGCATCGGATGGATCCATGGCAAAAGCCTTTTCATAACAAGCGAGGGCTCCGACCGCATCCGCCCGTTTGTTGAAGTAGGCGATTCCAAGATTGCGGAACACGGTGGGCAAGGCATCGGCAGCCTTCGCTGCTTTTTCCCATAATGAGATTGCTTCGTCATACTGCCGCTTATCATAGAAAAGATTACCGAGGTAATATGGGGCGCGTGAATCCGACTTATTTTGATCCATGGCGAAACGAAGTACCCTGATATCATCGAGTCGATTGGGAAAGCATAGATAAGGGTTCGCGTTGGCCGCTTGTTCCAGTAACGCATTTACTTTCGCTTGGTTTCCCAACTGTTGGTGTATCCACGCTTGGTAATAAAATACCATTGGGGTATGTTCGGGTTCGGATACCCGGTCTAAAAGTGAAAGAGCTTCTTCGTACAAGCCCGCTAGGCTGTAATCCACCGCATAGGCGATAAGGTTATTGGAAGTGCCGCGTGCTCGGTTCGCCAATTGCTGTTCCTGGATTGCTGCTTGTTGATCGTTACCCAGCGCACGGTTTGCCAGCACCGATTCGTAGAGAACACCGAGGTTAAAACGATCACTCCGTAACGCTGTTTCACATACGATGAGCGCCGCCTCCGGATTTCCCAGTTTCCGGTAGGCGGCAGATTGGAGTACGTAGGCTTTTCCATGCGCTGCATTGCGCTGCAATGCCAAACCGACATGTTCCAAAGCGGATTGAATACGACCCCGAAGCATATCGATCTGCGCTACCGAGAAATAACCTGCATCTTTCCATGCATTATTCCAGGTGGCTTTGAAAAATGCTTCGTAGGCGCCGTCTATATCATCTTGATAACGTAAGCTCAGTCCGAGGTTATAATACGGTTCGCTATCGTATGGATTGGGGTTTCGTTGTGTCGCCGTTTCGATGGCTTGCCGGAAAAATAATTCACTTTTATTGAATTGTCCACGTCGTAAATACCAAACTCCCAATGCGTTGTTGTTTCGAATATCCGTTGGATCGCGGCGCAATGCCTCTTCGTAATAAGGTATAGGACTATAAGTGGCGTGCCGGTATTGCTCCAGGTGCTGCCCCGTTAAGAACAGTTGTTCCGTGCTTTCCACATCGGCAGGTGCCCTTGCAGGTTTGGCAGGTTCAGGTATCTCGTTGGCCTTGTTTTTTGCCGGCTCATACCGGAGCAACTCACGACCGTTGCCATCAGCCACTGCCACGATCAGGTCGCGCTCGTCCGGCTTGTTAGCGGTAGGAACCAACCGTTCGTAAGACGACTCTGGATCCAACGCGATGGTATCTGCAAAGATTTGTTTTTCGTTGCTGGAAATACGGACATCCAGGTGCGGTTGTGGCCCGGTTACCGCTACTTTTAATAACCATCCTTTCTCCGCTGGGTCAATAGCCAGCAAAATGTCCTTGCTTGCATTCTTGATCATTCCCAATGCCCGGTAAGGCATGAAGTATTGTGTAAACGACTTCTCTTCATAAGGCATCAACCATGAGAAATCGGGTTGGTTATCCGTATATACACCGGTCATCAATTCGATGTAAGGGCCGTCCTCGTCGGTGAGATTCCGGTCCCATGCCTGGCCGAAATCCCCATTGCCCCAGGTCCATTGCTTTTTCCCGGGTGACACGTGGTGGTTGGCCACATGGAGCAACCCGGCCTGTGAATCGTGTTCATATCCGCCGACAAAATCGTAATCGGAGCGGATAGCCATATAGGAAGTCGGGACTGGAATATTTTTATAACGTGAGATATCTGTGCCGGGTGCATAGTCGACTTTGTAATACGTTCCCGTTGCAATGGGAAAAGTAGATACATCCCGTTTACCGTGGTCGAATACCGCATTTACGTCCGGCGGGAATACCGATTGGTAATGGTCGTTGACTTTTACAGCCGGATTGGCCCACCAAAGAAAGGTTTGCGGCAACGGCGATCGGTTGTAAAGCTTCGCTTTGATTTCAATATAGGCCTTGTCTGGATAGAGTGTAAATCCTGCCATACCTTTGGTGTGGAACATTTTTTCTAATTCGTTTACCCAAACGGTTTTACTACCGTCTGCATGTTCCTCTAAATCGAAGTCAATCGGTTCAAAGGTGCTGGGACGGTGATGCTGGGGCCAGTTAAATTCAATACCCCCGGAGATCCAGGGGCCAGTAAGCCCTACCAAGGCGGGTTTGATTACCTGGTTGTAGTAAACGAAGTGCCGTTGCCCGATTTTGTCGTAAGCCATTTGGATCCGGCCGCCTAACTCCGGCAAAATCAGTACCTTGATATAACGGTTTTCGAGAAAAAGCCCGATATAGCGCTTCTCTTTCTTCTCGTCAGCTACTTTTTCAATAACCGCATTGGGGTATACGACCCCACTGCTTCCCTGGTACACCCGTTTTTCGAAAAACATGGGGTTTTTGTCCGGTTTGCCCACACCATAGGTCGGGATGATCACCTCTTCCTGCCATATGTTTACCTGCGTATCCATTCCTACTACTCGTTTATCAATTATCTATCCGTTTATAAATCAATGTCCCGTCAAGGTTGCTTCCAATTCTTCAAGTGTCTTGCCTTTGGTCTCTTTTACCCGATACCGGACAAACCAGAAGCCGAGGAAACAGATGACAGCGTAAAAATAAAATGGGCCAAATGTGCCAAGCTTGCTGGCCAGTATCGGAAACGTGAATACCAGGATGAAGTAACCGACCCAAAGCGCCACAATGGCGACTGACGATGCCGTGCCACGGATCTTATTGGGGAAAATTTCCGAAATAAGCACCCATACAACCGGAGCAAGTGTGGTAGCGTAGATGGCAATGGCCAACAAAACAAATGTTGATATCAATAGGGTTGCTGCCTGTCCCTGCAACAACAGTGCGAGAACGATATAGGCGACACTCAGACCCAGCGATCCGACAAGCATAAGTGGCCGGCGACCCAGCTTATCCACCTGCCACATGGCTACCAACGTAAATAGTAGGTTAACGACACCGATCGCAACGGTTTCTAGAAGCTGCCTGTCCAAATCTGCTCCCACCGATTCAAAAATGGTCGAAGCATAGTTGAATACCACGTTGATACCACACAGTTGCTGAAACAGCGCAAGCGTAATTCCAACGATGACCGCAGGCCGGACACTTTTTTCGAATACTGCCTTGAAAGATTGCCTGACGGCACCTTGAAGCGATTGATGAATGCCCGACAGTGTTACCTCTGCGTAGTCCGGCGAACCTAATTTAAGCAATACCTTGGCTGCCTGTTCCTGTTTCCCGGCTTTGACCAGCCAACGCGGGCTTTCAGGTAGCCAAAGAACTCCCAGGAAAAATAATACGGATGGTACGGCTCCCAGTCCGAACATCCAACGCCATGATTCGCTGCCGCCGTCGGCCAATAAGTAATTGACAAGATTAGTTACCAAAATTCCGATCACGACGGTCAGTTGATTGATGGCTACATTCCGGCCGCGTACCTGCGCCGGTGAGACTTCAGCGATGTACATCGGGCTTAATAAGGAAGCCATACCCACGCCAATGCCGGCAGCTAATCGCATGGCAATAAATACGGTTAGATTGGCCGAAAAAGCCATTCCGAGAGAAGATGCGGCAAAGATAGCGGCCGCAAGGATGAGTCCCAGCTTGCGTCCATATTGATCTGCGATCCGCCCTGCCATTAGGCATCCCACGATACATCCCAAAGCCAAGGAACCCGTCAGAAAACCTTCCCACCAGGCATCTAACGCAAATTCTTGTCGTAAGAAAGGCAAGGCACCTGCGATGACAGCAAAATCAAAGCCAAACAAGTAACCCCCCAACGCTGAAATAAGCGATATACCAATAATGTAGCCGTTATTGAAAGTGAATTTGTTTTCCATTTTTGCAATCTGGTTATGCGGGTGAAACAGTAAATTTATACAAGATCTGTTCGCTATAAACGGCTTCGATATCTAACACAGTTGAAGGAAAATCCGGGTGGTTCGGACTATCGGGGAAATATTGGCATTCAAGACACACGCCATCAAAAGGGCGATAGGGAGCACCGGCATATCCGGGAACATTGCCCGACAAAAAGTCACCGCTATAAACAACCAGTCCCGGGTAAGAGGTATATACTTCCAGTGTTCGTCCCGAGTCAGTGTCGCGCAACAGCGCTGCTTTTCTTAGTCTGTTTTGCCCTGCTTCATTAAGTACATAGCAGTGGTTGAGTCCCTTTATTCGGGAAAAAGATGGGTTGGAGCAAGGGGTTAATACGCCGGTAGGAATATAGTCTTCAGTGGTTTCCAATACATGGGAAGCACTGACTTGTAACCGATGGTTCACGATATCCGTTTTACCTCCGGACAGGTTAAAATAAGCATGATTGGTTACGTTGAGGATGGTCTTTTTGTCGCTAGTTGCTTCGTATTGGATCTGCAATTCATTGGCTTCACTCCAGCGGTAAACGACCGTCAACCGGAGATTTCCAGGAAAGCCACCCTCACCGTCCGTACTCGTTAAGTGGAATGAGATAGCCTCATCGTGTACCTTCACGTCGAAAATGCGTTTATGAAATCCCGCGATTCCTCCATGATTGGCATGTACACCATCGTTGGGTTTCAGGTCATAATGGTGACCATCCAAATCAAAGCTGGCGAAAGCAATACGGTTGGCATACCGGCCAATGGTAGCACCCACATAGCAACAATCATTGATATATCCTTTTATTTGGGGGAATCCTAATACCACATTACCAAAATGGCCGTTCCGATCGGGAACTGCTACGGCAACAATCGATGCTCCGAAATTGGTCAATTCGACATATGCACCGGTGCTGTTCTCCATACGATATAAGAAAACAGCATGATCTTTGTGTATGCCCCAATCTTCTTTTGAAATGACACTGGCCATTTAGTTAAGCTTGTTTTTTTGTCTATTGTTTACTATTGGTTCCGACCCTGAAGGATTGAACAAAGCAAAAGTAAGTGGCTTCGCACGTTGAAAAAATGGATGATTCTGTGAAAAACATGGATAATATTACCATTGGTGTTTTTTTGAAGTCTGAATAGAATATTCTTATTTTTACGAAAGGAAGATCGAGGATAATGTTGTAGTGAATGATATGGACAATATTGTAACAAAATAATGCAGGAGAAAAAGGTAAAGGAAGGGTTTATAGGAGAAAGAAGGATTGTATTGCCGCCAAATATCAAACGACGGGTACTTACGAACCGGATCGCAAAAAATCTGTATCTCACGGCTATCGGTTATTATCCGCATGCCGCTTTTCACGATATGGAGCGAAAAGGGGGGTGCGGTCAGTACATCCTGATTTATTGCGTGGAGGGTGAGGGTTACATCCACGTGGAAGGAAAGCGGTATACATTGGCACCAAATAGTTATTTTATTATCCCCAAGCATGCACCTCATCATTATTGTGCATCAGCGGGAACTCCATGGAGTATTTATTGGGTGCACTTCTGCGGAGATTATGACGAACAGTTATACCAGCGGTTTACGATTGACGGGAAGCCGGATGTACGGTTCATTCCATACGAAGAAAACCGCATCCGGCTCTTTGAACAAGCTTACTATCTTTTAGAACAAAGTTATGAAACCCGCGACCTTGAGCTGATGAATCTCAATCTTCTGCATTTTTTGACTTCACTGATATACCACAAGGATCGGAATGCGGTTTTGGAGAGTGAAGATAAAGTTGCCAACTCCATCGCTTTTATGCAGGATCATCTCGATGTCCAGTTCAGTATTAATGAACTTGCTCAGCAACAACAGCTATCTGTTTCACATTACAGTCGTGTCTTTAAACAACGTACAGGACATTCTCCCATCCATTATTTCAACCAACTGAAGATCCAGAAGTCATGCCAGCACCTCTACTTCACGGATAAAACGGTGAAAGAGATCGCTGTGCTTCTCGGTATTGACGACTCCTTTTATTTTTCCCGGCTCTTTACCAAGTTAATGGGTATGTCGCCTTCACAATACCGGAAAGTTCATAAACTCTAATTTTACAAACGTAATCTGTGTCACTTGGAGGAATTCGCGACCACCTCGAAATTCCCCGGCACCGCTCCAAAGGAACGCATCAGCCGATTCCATGAATTGATCTGCGCAACGGCCAGCGAAAGAACAGCAATTTCCTGCTGGGTGAAATGTTTCCGTAGTCTATCGTGTAGCCCATCGGTGTGCACCTCGGCGGGCATGTGCGTCATGGTCTCCGCAAATTCCAAAACAGCTTGTTCAGCCTCTGAATAATAGGGGGTTTCCCGCCATGCCGAAACGGAGATGAGCCGAAGGGGAGTTTCGCCGTAGTGAAGTCCCTTTTTATAATGCATGTCCATACAATAGGCACAGCTGTTGATTTGGGAAACACGCATATACAGGAGTTCGAGCAGTCCCAGGTCCAAGCCCGAGTTTTCGATAAAATCCTGCGTTTTGCGCATGCCATCCAGCAATCCTGCCGGATAATCGTGATAAGCAATTCGTTCATTCATAGTTTTTGAATCGATTCTTCTACTGACATATGAAGTAAAGGTAGCCATATTTTCAAAGTCAACCCCCTAATTTAAGCGTCTTTTATCGTCTTTAAGACGATAAAAAGACAATATATAAACTATAAAATGATGCTTAATTTCTGTAGTCATCCCTAATTTCTTAATTTGTTTTACCGTTCTTGTTAAGAAAATTGAGACTATATTTTGCGCTATGTTCGTTATAAAACCATTCAGGAAGGTTTTATAACCAGCATCTTATATCCTACGCCGCGTACATTGATGATTTTGATGTTGGGATCTTCCTTAAGGTACTTCCGTAGCCGGCTGATGAATACGTCCAGGCTTCGCCCGGTAAAAAAGCGGTCGTTGTTCCAAAATTCAAAGAGGATTTCCTGCCGGTGAATGACGTTGTTTCGATGCTCGAAAAGCCGTTTAAGCAGCTCACTTTCACGGTAAGACAACTGAATGCAGCGGTCACCAATGTGCAGGGTATGTTTGACATTGTCTAGTAGGTAGTTGCCGATGATTAACTGTTCGCCGGGATTGTACCGGTTGCTGAGCCTGAGCAGCGATTCCATCCGGGCAATGAGCTCATCGATGTTAAATGGTTTTTTCAGGTAATCGTTACCGCCAGACCGGAATCCTTTAAGTACATCTTCCGTGGCGGTACGCGCGGTGAGGAAAATCATGGGGATCGTGCTGTCGTGCGCCCGGATTTTGGAAGCTAAGGTATAGCCGTCTATTTCAGGCATCATAACATCCAACACGACAATATCCGGTTTTGACAGTAGAAAAGAATGCCAAGCCTGTGCACCATTGGCGCAATGCCTTACCCTGAAATGCAGGGTTTGGAGGCTTTCCGTGATAATCAGGGCCAGCTTTGCTTCATCTTCCACAAATAGTACATCGATCATGCGTTGGCATTTTTTGGAATGGATAGTGTGAATATGCTGCCTTCACCCGGCGTGCTATCGAGCGTAATGGTCCCCCCATGTCGCAGGATAACTTGTTTGACGTAAGATAATCCCAGGCCGAATCCTTTCGTTGTATCGGTGTTGCTGCGCGGTACCCGAAAGAAAGGTTTGAAAATCTGGTGTTGATAGGCACGTGGTATGCCGATGCCGTTATCGTGTACCTGTAGTTTCACGAACTTACCCCCTTTTGACGGCTGCACCACGACAGTTATTTGCGTGGCACCATATTTTACCGCGTTGTCCAATAGATTAGTGACCACGTTTTTCATGTGTTCTGGATCGCCATAAAGCGCTTCTATGTTATGGGTGGGAATGAACTGAAAATCCACATGTTTAGGCCCCGTGTTGATCTCTGCATTTGCAATGCATCTCCTGATAAGGTCAATGAGACTATAATGGCGGCATTGAAGCTTGATTGTGTGGTGCTCGCCTTCCGCTACCTGCAGCACGTTGTCAATCATGGAAGAGAGGTGGTCCAGCTCTTCCTTCGAAATGGATAGGTAGCGGTCACGGCGTTTTTCATCTTCCGTGTCGGCATAGCTTTGCAATGCCTGCACCGCGGCGGAAACCGTGGCGATCGGTGTCCTGAACTCGTGCGTCATATTGTTTACAAATGTTTTCCGGAGCACTGCCAATTTATTTTGCTTGAATATGGTGTGGAAGAGGTAGACAAAGCAGCCGATGATTGTCGCGACTAACGTGACTGAAATGATCAGGTGCCAGCTGAGATTGTACAAAAGATACTGCCAAGGGTGATTAAAAGAAACGGAAATGAACCCGCCGTTTTCGGGGTCAACCAATATGGGGCGGATGGCCAGTCCCTTCCCTGAAATGCTGTCCGGGAAGGGGAGACCTAGTGCCGCGGGTGTAAGTGTGGTGCTGTCTCCGGGTAGCATCTCAGCTAAGTGTGACGGAGCTTTTGCGATACTCAGCGTAAAGTCAGTGCGTATGCCGTTGTTTGCTAACCCCTGAGCGAACTTTTCCTCGATACGGAGCAACGCGGTGCTATCCAATGGTGCCTGTCCGAACAGAAAATTAGGTAGCAATTGCCGCGGTCTGTCGCCCGGTTCAAGGTTTACAGCCAGTCTTAATCCCCGGGCAGGCCGGGTTGGTTCGGGCAGCGAGGACAGCAGCTTTCTTCGCGTTTTGAAAAAGCTGTCATGTTCGTGTTGCTGAAAACTGTCCAATACGAATGCCAGCGAATCCGGATGGACATTTGGAAAAGCTTTTGTAATGCTGGAGACCAGCCTTTGCGTATGGGCTGGGCCCATTGCAACTCCGGCCATGAACTTCATCGGTTGTGTCCGACGGGCTTGTTTGAACGATCGGGTGCCCGCATCTTCCTGTTGTTGGATCGTTTCCTGGATTGCATCAAACAATGTACGCTCCGCTATGGCCAAAAATAATTCCATCCGTTGGTTGTAGCTGCCATACAGCCAGGAGCCGAGCACGATCACAATACCCGCACCGGCGGCCACGATGAGGATCAATATGAGTCTAAGTTTATCTTCCATTTTCAGGCCAAATGTAAAACACAGGGGATTTGATGGAAGTATGCATTAACCATATTTAACAAATTGTAACATTCATTAACACTCGATATCGGCAGTTTTGTGACGGATTTTATTCATAGTTAATGGACCCATATAAAAGCAATTGGTTTAATAAACTCAGTCTCTTTGTGTTGTTTTTTGCGACAATAGTTGCCGTTGCCTGTAAGCAGGGAGAAGGTATCCGGCTAGACAACGAAGGGATTGACGATCTGGGAGTAGAAATTGTCGATACGCTGACGGTCGAAGCCAATACTTTTTTGCTCGACCCACTGCCCACGGCCGGTACAGGCACCTTGCTGGTTGGAAGTCTCAAAGACGAAGCATTGGGCGAAATACGCCTTTCGTCTTATTTCAGAATTTCCAACAGCGGGTTGAGTTTGTCGGGCTTGCCGACGGATGCCGTTTTTGACTCATTGTCCTTAAAGCTGTTTTACAATGGTTACCACTATGGCGATACAACCGCACAACTTCAACTGACGCTTCACCGGCTTTCTGAAGATCTGGAACGATCTGAATTGCCCATTGCACTGGAAGATGATGAGTACCCGGTTTTTGTGTCTGGGGAAACGTTGTGGAGCGATCAGCAATTTGCATTTGATCGGACCCCGTTGGGAAGTGCCTCCTTTTCGCCAAAACCGCATTCTACGACAGATACGGTAAAAATCAGACTGGACGATGGGCTCGGTCGTACGCTGTTTGATATGGCCTTAAATAACGATACGCGCTTAACAAACGCCGAAGATTTTGCCGATTTCTTTAAGGGGATGGTCTTGGTGCCAAAGGGTGATAATCGATGCGTTGTGGGCCTCCGTGATTCGTTAGCCTTAAATCTTCATTATTCGTACGAGCGACAGTCTGATGGAATGCGTGCGTCGGATACCCTGAAGTTTACCATCGGATCAACGGATTATCAATACAACCACGTAGTATCGGATCGGCAAGGTAGTGTGTTGGAAAACCTTTCCGATCAAAACAATCAACTGCCCGAGTCGGCCACGCTTCATCGCACGTTTATTCAGGGCACTTCGGGAATTGTGACCCGTCTGCGGTTTCCCACGGCCCGCCAATTTGTCAACAGCGCAAATATCGCCATCAGCAAGGCACAGTTAATTATCGAAACAGATCAGCCGATGTACGCATTGTATCCACCACCGGCAAGCTTGATCATGATGGTAGCGAATCAATACGGCACCCCGACTTCCTTGTTGACGACCAGCTATACTGCCACCACTCAAACAGCTTCCTATAAGGCACCGGGTCAGGCGGGGGGAGCAGGCAACGGGACATATGTATTTGATCTCACGGAATACATCAGTGAAATGCGCAACAGTACATCCAGTGAGCGTGAAAGCCTTCTGCTTACCATCCCGACAACCGACTTAATGGCAACTGTAAACCGGCTAGCCATTGCGGCCCAAGGGAATAAACCAGCAATTAAATTACACTTAATATACGTAAAATTCTAAGACAAAATGAAAAAAACATGGTTAACTAAACTGCTGTTGTTGGCGGTCGTATTGGTGACGGCGGGTGCTTGCTCGGACGACAGTGAAGATGATCCGGACGAATGGGTGCGGGTGGCTGATTTCGAGGGCTTGCCGCGCAGTGGCGCCGCTGGTTTTACCATTGGCGACTATACGTATGTAACAACGGGGTATGGAACAAATTCCAATCGGTTTACCGATACCTGGCGCTACAATCCTTCGCAACAGACATGGACGCGGATGGCTGATTTTCCGGGTGAAGCCCGTAACAATGCGGTAGCGTTTGTAGCCAATGGCAAAGGGTATGTGGGCCTTGGTACCAATTCGACGGTCATGTTCAAAGACTTCTATGAATATGATCCCGCTCAGGATGCTTGGACCCGGATAGCCGACTTTATGGGGGAAGCACGTTATGGAGCAGTTGCTTTTACACTGAATGACCAAGGGTACGTAGGGACCGGCCGTGATAGTGACGCGCAGGATTACAACGATTTCTATAGCTACCAGCCCGATACGCGACAGTGGACAAAGGTAAATAGTACGCCCGTTAAACGGTCTTTTTCGTTCGTATTTGTGCTGAATGGACTGGCATACCTGGGCGGTGGCACCAATAACAATCAAAATGTCACTTCCTTTTATACGTTTGACGGTAGCACATGGACGGAAAAGGAACCACTGTCGGGCCGCGACGATGATTATACATACAATCTTACAAGGCTGAATCCTGCGGCTTTTGTTTTGGATGGCACCGCTTTTATCAGTGGCGGAATCACCAGCTATAACGGCTCGGCTACCGGTACCACGTGGCGTTATGTGCCATCTGGAGACTATTGGGAGGAACACCAGTTGTTCTCGGGTTCCTATCGACAGCAGGCCGTAACCTTTGTACACGACGGGGCCGCTTATGTGGTTACAGGTCGCAGTGGCACGGTGCCTTTTGACGATATGTGGCGGTTCATCCCGGTTCCGTGGTAAGTTATCGTTGACAAATGTGCAGGTTCCATGAGACTACTAAGAATAATTATTTTATCATGAAAAGATATTGGCTTATCTATTTTGCACTTGTTGGCACCGTCTGTTCCTCAAAAGCTCAGCAATGGACGACGGATTACAGTGTATATGCGGGAGTTACGTTTCCCCGGTATTTCCTAAGCGACATCAGCAGTGGCGTTAGCCGGGAGGCTTCGCCGACGGTCAATGGTCAATTGGCCGCTTTGGTTACGGTTTTCCCCACTAAATACGTGGGTGTTGAAACGGGACTTTCCATTGTGGGGCTTGGCGCTGCACTGGAAAAATCGGAGTTCGGTTCCCGTGAAGTCACCCAGCATACCTATTGGTTGCAGGTTCCGCTATCGGTTGTAGGCAAGGTACCCTTCAGCGATTCGAGCCATGTATTCGTGAAAGCAGGAGGCTACTTTGGATATGGTCTTTACGGTAAGAATTACCTAAGTAGTTCTTACGATGGATCGGCCAGCAGGGACTTTAGCTTCGGTGACGGAGGGACGCAGCAATCCACAGACTACGGATTTAGTATGGGGATTGGATACCAAACCAAGCAGGGATACGCAATATCATTCAATTACCTGGCCGGCATACGGAATATCGCGCCTGCCAGGGCTTCGTATAGTCAACGGAACGGGGCATATTCCCTGTCAATCGGCTATCGGTTTTAGCTATAATTTGGCAATTTTTACGTATCTTTGCCCCGTTTTTTACACGGTGGGCATAGACGATATCTTATTGAATTACCGCGAAAGTGGAAGGGTAACCGCTCTCGCGAAGGCTTTGCAAGGCAAAAATCCGAAAATTCAGCTTCGTGGATTGATCGGGTCGGCCGATGCGATGGTGGCTGTGGCATGCTATCAGTTGCAGGAACGGCCAATGATATTTGTACTACCTACGCACGAAGATGCCTCTTATTTCCTGAGCGACCTGGAAGGTCTGTTGGATAAGCAGGTGCTTTTTTTCCCGGCGTCTTATCGCAAAGCATTTGATTTCACGCAGACCGACAGTGCACATGTTTTGCAACGTGCGGAAACTCTCAGTGCCCTCAACCACACCACCGAACTGCCTAAAATGGTGGTTACCTATCCGGAGGCGTTGGCAGAAAAAGTAATTAATCGGAACGATTTACAGAAAAATACGCTTGAAATTACCCAAAGCAGCAACCTTGATATCGACTTCATCAATGAGTTCTTGCAGGAATATGAGTTTGAGCGTGTAGACTTCGTTTACGAACCCGGCCAATATGCCATCCGTGGCGGTATTGTGGACATTTTTTCGTTTTCAAACGATCTTCCTTACCGGATTGAATTTTTTGGTAACGACATCGAAAGCATCCGTACCTTCGACATCGAAAGCCAGTTGTCGGTAAGTAAAATACACACCGTAACAATTGTGCCCAATGTGCAGGCTAAATTCCTGACAGAAGGCAATATTTCGTTATTGGAGTATATTTCGGCGGATTCTGCCATTTGGTTTGAAGATGTGCAGTTTACGCTGGATGTGGTGGGAAAAGGCTATAAAAAGGCAGGAGAGCTATGGAAGGCGCTTCCTGACGCCGATAAACATCAGAATCCGGAATGGATCGATCCGCGGTATAGTTTTGTGGATGAAAAGAATCTTGCCGCGATGCTGCATGACTTCGCCGTGGTCGAATTCGGCAAGCAGTTTTTTTACCAGGCCACGGAGTCCATTTCATTCGAGCAGCGTCCGCAACCTTCTTTTAATAAGGACTTCAGCTTGCTGATCCATAACTTTAAAGGAAACGAGAAGGCGCATATTCACAACTGCATTTTCAGCGATTCACCCAAGCAGATTGAGCGGCTCCTCACCATTCTGGACGATTTGGATAAATCGGTTACATTTACTCCGATCCATATTGGCCTGCGTGAAGGATTTGTGGAGGTTGAATTGGGAGTAGCCTGTTATACGGACCATCAGGTTTTTGACCGGTATTATAAATACAAACGCAAAAAAGGTTACGAACGCTCGCAGGCTATTACGCTCAAGGAACTGCGGGAACTGAAGCCTGGCGACTACATCACACACATCGACCACGGTATTGGCAAGTATGCCGGACTGGAAAAAGTGGAGGTCAATGGCAAGATGCAGGAAATGATCCGGTTGGTATACGCCGACAACGATCTCCTGTATGTAAACATCAATTCGCTTAACCGTATTTCCAAATATAGCGGCAAAGAGGGTGTGGTTCCCAGGATGAATAAATTGGGTACTGACACCTGGGACAAACTAAAAAAAACCACTAAAAAAAAAGTTAAGGACATTGCACGGGACCTGATCAAGCTTTATGCCCAGCGAAAAGCACAGACGGGTAACGCATACAGTCCGGATACCTACCTGCAAACCGAGCTGGAGGCTTCTTTTATTTACGAAGATACGCCCGATCAGGAAAAAGCGACACTGGATGTCAAACGCGACATGGAATCGCCTCATCCAATGGATCGGCTGGTGTGCGGGGATGTGGGCTTTGGTAAGACGGAGGTTGCCATCCGGGCGGCATTCAAAGCGGTGGCCGATAGTAAGCAGGTAGCCGTGCTGGTGCCGACAACCATTCTGGCCATGCAGCATTACCGCACGTTTTCTGAACGGCTTAAAGGCTTCCCGTGTACGATCGACTATATCAACCGCTTCAAAACCACCAAGGAAATCAAAGATACCCTGGCGCGCCTGGCCGAAGGTAAGCTGGATGTCATCATCGGTACGCACCGTTTGGTGAGCAAGGATGTCAAATTCAAGGACCTCGGCTTGATGATCGTGGATGAAGAGCAGAAATTCGGCGTGGGCGTGAAGGAGAAACTCAAGCAGATCCGGGCCAATGTGGATGCGCTGACGCTGACAGCGACACCCATTCCGCGGACGTTGCATTTCTCGTTGATGGGGGCACGCGACCTGAGTATCATCAACACGCCGCCGCCAAACCGCCAGCCGGTACAAACGGAGCTCCATGTGTTCAACGAGACGTTGATACAGGAAGCGGTGACGTATGAAATTGACCGCAGCGGTCAGGTGTTTTTTATACACAACCGGGTGGCCGACCTGCCGCAATTGGGAGTTCTCATCAAGAAGCTGGTGCCGCATGCCCGGGTAGGGGTAGCCCACGGGCAACTGGAAGGCGATGCGCTCGAAGATGTGATGCTTAAATTCATCAACCACGAGTACGATGTGCTGGTGGCTACTACCATTATCGAGGCGGGGTTGGACATTCCCAATGCCAATACAATCATCATCAACCATGCTCATATGTTCGGTCTCAGCGACCTGCACCAGATGCGGGGCCGTGTGGGGCGTACCAATAAAAAAGCGTTCTGTTACCTGCTCAGTCCGCCGCTTTCCACACTTACCTCGGAGGCATACAAGCGGCTCAGTGCCATCGAGGAGTTTTCGGAATTGGGGAGTGGATTCAATGTTGCCATGCGCGACCTTGATATCCGGGGCAGCGGTAACCTGTTGGGAGCGGAGCAGAGCGGTTTTATCGCAGAGATTGGCTTCGAGATGTATCATAAAATCCTGGATGAGGCCATACAGGAATTGAAAGACGATGAGTTTTCAGATCTCTTCAAAGATGTGAAACCACGGGATTTCGTTCCTTTTACTCAGATTGATACGGATTTGGAAGTACTTATTCCGGATGAATACGTCACGAATGTGGCTGAGCGCTATAATCTCTACAATGAAATTGCCAAGCTGGAAAACGAGTCGGAGCTGAATGCATTCAAGCAGTCGTTGCGGGACCGTTTCGGGCCGGTGCCGTATCCGGTGGAAGAGTTGCTCAACACCCTGCGGCTGCAATGGCTGGGCAAAGAAATCGGTTTTGAAAAAATTTCTTTCAAGAAAAACATACTGAGAGGTTATTTCGCAACCAACCCCGGTTATTTCGAAAGTGACCGTTTTGGAAAGGTACTCCAATTTGTGCAGCAAAACCCAACTATCTGCAACCTTAAAGAAGTAAAAGGTTCGCTGCGTATCGCCTTTGAACAGGTTCCCGACATCGGACAGGCCATCCGTATATTGAGTGACATGGCAGCGTAATCACTCCCAAAAAAGATCGTCCCAATTTTCACACTGCGTTGGATGCCGGTGGTGTTTTGCAATTGCCGCTAGTTGCGGCTCGGTGGCCACCCGCTGCACCTCGTTAAATAGTATCCGCTCTTCGAAGCGGATGTGGCTATCCAGCTCTTCCTCGATGAGGTTCAATGTTCGCCAAGCCTCGGTTTCCTGCTCGAACAGCCGTTTCAGCCGCCGGTGCTCGGTAAGCGCCCGCTTCACCAGTTCGTGATCATTTCCCAAAACGGGGAAAATATAGATTTCTTCTACCTCGAAATGATCGGCAAGCTGTGTCTTCCAGAACCAGTCGGTATAACGCTTGATGCGTTCAATGGCTATATTGCGTTTAAATCCCTCCCGGATTTTCCAGCATACGAGTAGTCCGTGGTGATGATCGCGGCTGATCGCTTTCAGGTGCGGACTCCGCTTTAACGGTTTATTGGCGTTCATTGATGTATTCATAACAGTGGAGTTGAAGAACGGCTTTGGTAGTATTCGATTTTTGTGCGGAACATGCCGGCCATTTTTTCACCACGCCATTTCGCCTCGGCAGCTCTTTCTCCGGTGAAGAATTGGTCAATGGTACCGTGCCAAAGGCCCAGCCAGGTATCGAAATGCTGCCGGTCTACCGGTAGTTGTGCATGCGGGGTGAAGGGGCTTCCGAAATAGGTATGTTCATCAAACAGGACGGTCTGCCAGAAGCGGTACATTTTTTCGAGATGCTCCGGCCATCGGTTGCCGATCACGCCATTGAAGATAGGCCCGATCAACGGGTCCTTTCTGACGTTGCCGTAAAAGGTATCTACCAGTAAGCGGATGTCGTCTATTGTTGCAATGTCTTTCTTTGTATCCATAGCCTATTATCGTGACAGCGTGTTATAGGGGCAGTGAGAAATACCGGACCAGGTAAAATAGGGCCCAACCTACAAAGCCAATGATGAGAATCCAAACCCAGGCAGGTATACTTTGGGGTGTTTCACTGCCCGAAATGATAAATTCCTTTTGATCGCCCTTACCATAGGCATTGATCATTAATGGGAGTACGCCATCTACCACTGCATTTTCCCGGATCCCTTCGATGCTGATGGCAGGGCCATTCCGTACCTCAAAGGGAATTTTGCGGATTCCTTCTTTGCCCGATGGATCTTTACTCACAATGGTGAGTAGGTGCTCCCCGTCGACCAACTTACGCGTATCCAGCTCAAAATTGACCGGAGCTTCGAAAGCCGCAATCGGATCCGGTTCGTCGTCAATATAGATGATAATTTTACTTTTCGGTGCCATCTTCCAAATTTAATATGATCCGTTTGATATGGCTGCCGGTTTTTTCGCCCGGCTTGACCAGCATTTTGATGGAAAAGTACAAAGTGAAGACGACAATAACCACCATCGTCCAAATGATGATATAATCCCAATCACTTGCCGGTCCCGTACCGTGTGATATTCCCCGCAGCACGTTGGGCTGCTGCCGTTCGCATACCGGGCATGCTATGCCGCTAAGGGCAGGCAATACCAACGTGAATAGAACTAAAATTGCTTTCATTATTTCTCTGCCTCCAGCATATTGATGATTTCCTGTACTTCTTCTGCCGTTACTTCTTTACCTTGATTGCCCCAACTGGTGCGTTCGTGGTTGATGATAGCTGCCACTTCGTCTGCCGTGAAACCCATCATGGTTCCGACGCCCGGCATGGCGCCATATTCCGGCCGGGCATCGTAGCCGTTCATGATAATGTCTATATACAGAGACAGGTCATCTCCGTTTACCACTTCACTGTTGGCCAGTGGGGGAAATGCACCGGGCAGCCCCTGTCCATCGGCTTGATGGCACGCCTGGCAGTTGTTGGTATACAGCAGTGCCCCGTTTGCCCCGCTCTCAGAGCCGCCGGATTCTTCCGTTGACTTGACCACTTTTTTATATAAGAACTCGGGCGCGCGGCTCTCGCCCGGTAGTTCTGCCTGTTTGAGCGATTGCAGGTAGGCCACCAATTGCAGGGCTTCCTGCCCGGCAACCACTTTTCCCGGCTTGCCCCCAAGGAAAGCTTCGGGCACATTGACTACTACGTCGCTATCCGCTGGCATGGCTTTTCGTTCGAAGAGCCAGGGGTAAGCTGGCATTACGGACTCTTTGACGACAATGCGCGGGTTGTAGAGGTGCACAAGGTTCCAGTCAAGGCTAGGCTGCCGGTTTCCAACATCGGTTAGGTCAGGTCCCGTACGTTCGGTCCCGGCCAAGGTAGCGGTATTGCGCCATACGTCCATGCGTTTCATATCTGCATAATCGGCTGCGATACCCGGCCGTTTACCCCAACGGCTGTCCATATCGATATTGCGCACTTGTTGCGTGTGACATGCCACGCAGCCATTGGCAATAAATAGCTCTTTGCCTTTCCGGGCATCGTCGCTGAGCGGTACCGCATTGGGCAATGGGGCATTGTTCTGTTGGTTACTGATGGCTGGGATAATGACCACAAACAATGTCAGTACCAAAAAGAATAAAAAAGCAGTGGTGAAAAGTTTTGTATGATTGTTGAAGAATTCCATGTGTCTGTGTTTACCTTGTCTCTGCAGTTGGAGCTGTGTCGTTCGTTAATTTTGCTAAAGCTGCTTCTACAATATTGGACCGCGGCCCTGTGCGGAACATCTTATAGAGGTTGTATGCAAACAGAAGATGCGAGAGCCACATGAGGCTTCCCCCGATAGCGCGCCAAAGCCAGTAGGGAGCCATAAGGACTACGCTGTCAATAAATGGTTTTCCTTCCATCCATAAGAGGCCTTTCAACGTACTGCCATACATCAGCGGTACCGTATAGAACAGCAGGCCGATCAGTGCAAACCAGAAGTGTGCTCCCACGGTTAGCTGTGGGGGTTCCTGGCCGGTCAGGCGGGGGACAACGGCATATATGCTGCCCCACAGCAGAAAGGAGATGATACCATACATGGTTAAGTGCGAGTGGGCAACCGTAAAGTCCGTAAAATGCCACACGAGATTTGTGTAGCGGAATGCCTCTGCGGTGCCCTGCATAGATCCGGTGAAATAAAAGATGACACCGGCGAGGAAAAAGGGAAGCGTATAACTATCCTTTACTTTGTACCAGGCTCCGCGGAACGTGAGCAAGAAATTGGTGGTACCCGCGATGACGGGGATAGCCATCCCGGCACTGCCCACGATGGCCACGGTTTGCAACCACCAGGGTATCGCACTAAAGATAAAGTGGTGTGTTCCGATAAGTGTATAAAACAGAATCTGTGTCCAGAAGGCCAATATACCGAGGCTGTAGGAATAGATGGGTTTATTGAGCTGTTGGGGCAAAAAATAATAAACTACACCCAGTGTGAAAAGCATAAACCACATCCCTACGCCCTGGTGCATATAATAGCCCTGTGCAATGATCTCTCCAAGCCCATTCTGCCAAAACGGGAGGTAGGCAACCAGCGCAATGACGATGGTGAAGATGATGGCAGAGACCATATACCAATTGGAAATATAGATTTCCGCGGTTTTCCGGCGTGCAATGGTTTTCAGGAAATTAACCAGTGTAAGCGCCAATGCTACCGCAAAGGGCAGCATGATGGGCCAAATGTATTCGCGGTATTCACCACCTCCGTTGTTGATGCCGGCCATTAGGCTGATGGTGCCGACAAGTACGGTAGCATTGATCAGGATGAGCGAATACCAACCATACCGGAGGCTGGCCAACGGTACATTGCTTACACGGGGGACGATATAGTGTCCCAACCCCAGCATGCCCAGTGAAGCCCAGCCCCAGAATACCGCATTGGTATGCACCGGCCGTAGGCGACCAAAACTCAGCCAACTCATTTGGTCTACATCCGGTGCGACAAATTTGATGCCGAGGTATTGACCTACCGAAGTGCCAAACAGCAGCCAGAATGCTGCCGTACCGATGTACCATAACACCAGTTTGGCTAATCGGCTGTCGATATTGGGGCGCCGCACTGCACGTTTCTTTAATGCGGCAATGGGAAGATTGACATCGCTGCGCGCGGATGCAATCAAACCGCGCCGGTCATGTACCTGGATGTTACCCGCTAGTTCGGTGTGTGTCAATCCATATTCGAGTGCGGCTTTTCGCTCTTCCAGGTTATCGAGCACTTCCGGGTCCGATAGCCCACCAAGGTATTGTGCCAGTTCATTCGCCATTGCGTCATTCTGGCGGTGTTGATAGCGGGATAAGGTACGCCGGATTTTGACGACCATCAACACGAGACCGCACAGCACCGGGATAAGGATCAGTATAATGGTGATGACAATGCCTGCATTCCCCCAGTCGATGTCAGTTGCCGTAGTTTCTTGGGCAAAGAGAGGTAGGCAGGCGGAGAGCGCAACGACGGACATAACGGCTTTTTTCGATACCGATGATACTTTCCGCTTCGCTATTCTGTGTTTTTTATACTGTAATAGCGTATCCAGTTGCTCGCTACTGAGCTGTTCGATATGCCGTTTGATACGCAAATCAGGCCCGCCGTATGTGGTATTCCGGATGTTCAAAACCCGGTGATACAGCGATAACAATACACCCAGCAAGGTGAGAAGCAATGCAATAAACGAGACCATGATCACTTCTTGCCAGCCAAGTTGCAGCGAATAAATGTTAGACACCTCTTCCATAAACGATTTTAATACCTTTTTGTCTTTTATTAATCTAAAAAAATTACCGCCTGCTCAGGTAAAATGTGGCGACGTCAAATTTGTCCTGCAGCTCTCCCAGCTTGGTTTGTGTGAGCAATTCACGTAGTTCTTTCCGGATTTTCTTAAACTCTGCATGTAGCGGACAAGGTTGCTTCTCCGAGCACTCGCTTAACCCGAGAATGCACCCGTGGAACAATTTATCGCCATCGATGGCCATCACCACGTCGGCCACAGTATGGTTCAATGAATTTCCATCCATAAAAAAACCTCCCGTAGGACCTTTCAGTGACTGGACAATTCCCCGTTTACTCAGTTCCTGCAAAATCTTTGCGATAAAATATACCGGCGAATCAATGCCCTCCGCGATTTCCTTGACTCCCACGCGCCTACCGTCTTTGGTTTCGCGTGTGATGAACATTACTGCCCGTATCGCATATTCGCAGGTTTTCGAAAACATCCAGTTTTAGTATGGTACAAAGGTAACTGTTTTTATATAAAAGACAAAAAACTCTTTTATTTTGATTTAAATGGGTTGACTAAACTTCGTACTTCGTACTTAAATTTTGTACTTCGTATTTCGTACCTCGTATTTCGTACCTAAATTTCGTATCTCGTACTTAAAATGGTATTTTAGCCAACCATGACTAAACATAAAATATTATCATTTGGCGAATTGCTCTTGCGGCTGAGTTCATCCGGCGAATCGTTTTTAGGAGAAGATGGTCAGGTGGTTGTTTTTCCGGGTGGTTCAGAAGCCAATGTGGCGGCCTCATTGGGGCAGTGGGGGGTTCCCTGCAGCTACCTGAGCCGCATTCCTGATAATGACCTAACTTCACAGATTCTGTCTACGTTGACAAGCCTCGGAGTGGATGTGTCATCCTCGTTGCTGGAAGGCGACCGACTGGGTTTGTACTTCCTACTCTCGGCGAATGGACTTAGTAAGGGGGAGGTGGTATATGACCGGAAATACTCGGCTTTTAGTCAATTAAAACCCGGCATGATCGATTGGGAACGTGTATTGGACGGTTATACCTGGTTTCATTGGAGTGCACTCACCCCGGCTTTGAGTGAATCCCTCGCAGAAGTTTGCCGGGAAGCATTGACCGTGGCAAATGCAAAGGGATTGGTTGTATCGGTCGATCTCAATTACCGTAACCGGCTTTGGAACTATGGGAAGAATCCCATCGAGGTAATGCCTGCTTTGCTTCAATACTGCAATGTGGTAATGGGCAATATCTGGGCAGCCAATAAGATGCTTGGTACGTCTGTATTGGACACGCTTGGAAGGGACACTGCGGCAGACATATATTTTGAACATGCCAAGGAATCTGCTCAGGAAATATTCGATCTCTTGCCACAATGTCAACACATCGCTTATACGTTCCGGTTTATGGATACCGCTACGCATAATTTACTGTACGGCACCTACCATACACGGGAAGCTGATTTTATATCGTCTATAAATGAAACAGATCGTGTAATTGATCGCATTGGCAGCGGCGATGCCTTCATGGCTGGCTTGATTTATGCATTGGTGGATGGAAAGGAGGGCCAGAAAGTGATCGATACGGCGACCGCTGCGGGTTTCAAGAAACTTTTTGTCAAAGGCGACTTCGGCAACGGGGATTTGTAGGGAGAAGTCCGGAAATCTCATATCTTAAATACAAATGGAAAATACACTCAAACATATTCTCAACTATCCGGTCCTTCCGGTGTATTATAACGATGATATCCAAACCTGTACGGAGGTGGTAAATGCTTGTTATCAGGGGGGCATCCGGGTTTTTGAATTTGTAAACCGGGGCGATAAAGCGCCGGAGAACTTTGCCCAGTTGCTGTCATTCCAAAAAGAAAATTGGCCGGACCTTTTGTTGGGCATCGGTACGATTAAAACCGCGGCGATGGCCTCGGCTTATATCGCAATGGGGGCAAAATTTATCGTAAGCCCGGTAGTAAAGGCCGAAATTGCTGAGGTGACGCTTGAGAAAAATATCCTGTGGGTTCCTGGTTGTATGACACCTACGGAAATCAGTCTAGCCGAAGACCTTGGGGCTCCCCTGGTCAAACTCTTTCCGGGCGATACATTGGGAACCGGTTTTCTAAAGGGTATTAAACCGCTATTTCCAGCCATGCGGTTTATGCCAACGGGTGGTGTAAATCCGACCAGGGAAAGCATTTCCGGATGGTTTGACGCCGGTGTGAGTGCCGTGGGGTTGGGTTCCAAGTTGTTCGCGAGACCTGCAGGCGCCACAGGTTACGAATGGTTATCAGACCGAGCTCACGACTTGATGGGTTGGATAGCAGCACGATAGAGTTAAAAGGCAGCTATCAATACGAAAAGATAGAAAGCCATCGCTCCCAATAAACATAATTTGTTTTTCGCCACTATGCTACCTGTTAGTGCTATTGCAGCGAACGAAATCAGTGTCAGCTGCTCCCACCGATTTTCCATGGGAAATGTTGCATACGCGTAGATTAAGTGAACGACATTGATATTAAGCAAAAATAAAGCGGCGGGTACGTAGTAATGTTCGGCTGTTACATCAAATTGTTTTGCGGTTTTTTTCATCGGCGTTTATTTGTTTACAACGGTGACAAAACTTGTATTTGTCTACGACTCCCACAAGTTTACTTGCTTGTTGAAGTAAACTGTCGTTTTTGTGAGAATTTTTTGATGGAAAAGCGGACCAACGCATAGCTTATGAGACCTATTAACAACGTATTGATTACGATTTCCGCGATGGTTGACGCAAGGTTATATCCGATGGTAAAGGTGATAAATGCAATAAAAGAGAGGAAGAGTATGGTCAACAAAGTGTAGACGATGATAGCTTTCCATGGATTATCCGTTTTTCGCATTTTCTTTTTTCGTCTGAACAAGAAGATGACAAAGCCGCTGATAGAAAGAAATCCACTTGTAAGGCCAAGAATTGCATACAACACTTTGAGCGGTAATCCTCCGAAGTCTCCAAAGTGCAACGCCTCCTGTATATAATAAAGTTGATGGCTGATCGGTTGTTCGCGTAAATCGTATTTGAACAGCGGCTTATAATCTATTTTGGATAGAACGATCATATTGACGTCGCGTTCGTATATGGTGCCTGGAATGTTACCTCGCAGCGTAATAGTGCCTGCACCATTTGAAGAGACAAGTAGTTGCAGTGGCTTGAGGTCAGGAAAGGCCTCATGGCTGGCACGTAGAGCAACATCCCAATCAACAACGATTTCCTTGTCATCTTTTGCCTCCATCGGAATTTCGGACTTATACTTTCGTGGTGCAGAAATGTCGAACCATCGTGCAAGCCAAGGCTGCAGACCAAGCCATGCTCCTGTAAGTGCAATTACGAGGTTAAAAGCAAGAGCACTCATCCCGAGTATTTTATGCCAGTCGGCCATCCGTATGCGTGTATCTAACGTTTTTCGGAAGTTCGGCCAAGCCTGCTTTTTCATAAAATTACCATAAATAAGCAGCCCGGTAAGGGCTACAAAGGCCAGTGCAATACCGCCGATACCTACCAATTGACGTCCCCAAATACCGTCGTAAAGCCGTACATGGATTTGACGGAGGTAGTTTGCAAGTGAATTTTGCCACTTACGATGGCCGAGCACGCGATCTTTACCTATATCGATGAAGAACTCCATACGTTGGGTCCTCCCGGTTTTGGGTCTGATGGTCATATCTAAAACCGCCGCATGTCTCGGGTTGTGGGGCAAGCGGATTGACCACGATCGGTAATCGGGAAACTGACGAGTCAGGGAGTCGATCGATTTACTGAATTGCGGTAAGCCATTAGATGGAGCCGATGACAGGGCATTGTAATGGTAACGTTGGATTAGTCCATCTATTTCAGGAATGAATACAGCAACGGCACCGGTAAGGCTAAGCACTCCGATCAGAATGCCCGTATACAGCCCCACCCAATGGTGGAGCTGCCAGAACCATTTCTTTCCATTGCGCTCAGCCTTGCCGGATTGTTTCGCCATGAGACAAAGTTAAAAGGTATAACCTATGCCTACCAAGAAATTTCTGGGTGTACCGGGGAACAACCTGTTGTAATCGTATCCACCTACCCAATGGGTTTTGTTAAATACATTGTTTAGGTTTGCCGTAATCCGGAATTTATCAAACGCGTAATACAGTGCCGCATCGGCAACTACGTAACTAGGAAGGATAAGAGCTGCATTTTGCGTATTCCGTTCACTGATGTAGTTTGCGCCCGCAGCAATTCCGACCCCATTCAACGCGGGTAGCTTAAAGGTATATTTCGCCCAAATGCCGCCCTTATGTTTAGGGGCGTTCGGCATGCGTTTGCCTTCTTCCGCTGGATCGTCGCTCTTGGTGATAACCGTATTATTGATGGCGACGTTTGCTGTTATACTTAAATTCGAAAGTATCTGCCCATTCACATCCAACTCGATGCCGCGAGAGCGTTGTTGCCCAATTTGTCGACGCAGATCGGGATTGACATCATCATTGGCGTCAATCAAAATATTATTTTTCTCAATATGATAAATTGCGGTATTAATGGCTAGCAGTTTATTGAAGAATTCAGTTTTCACGCCGCCCTCGAAAGACTTGCTGGTCATCGGTTCGAACGGTCCGCCGTAACGCTCCGGATCAGCCACGATGTTTGCGCTCTGCGGCTGATATCCCTGCGTATAGTTGGCATAGATACTGACCGGTTGGATCGGCGTGTATACCAGTCCGATTCGTGGGATGAATTTCCGTTGTCTTACCAAGTTCTCATCGTCCTGTTTGTAATCTCGTACATTGGTGTAGTATCCTTGGCGAAGTGCAAGGACCGCCTTGACCGGCCCCCAAGCGATCTGATCCTGGAAAAAAATACCGTGTTGAAAAGTCCTTGCTGCAGATTGCGAGTTGGGATCGTTGATATAAGACGAAATTTCCGAGATCGAATAATCCGGATCGGTGAGATCAAAGTGCGGCACGTTTGGCACGGGCATGCCATCTTCAATCAGGTAAAGTTCAGGTTTGTCTTTATTATAGCGACTGATCACCCCGGTGTTATCCGCATTGCGGTAGCCTGCTGCATTGAAGGTAGATCCGCCAATGGGCACCACGTTCTCGATGTAATCGTATCCCGCCGTCATGCGGTGTTCCAGCGGGCCGGTTTTAAAACGGTTCACTAAATAGAGAGAAATATTGTCGTTGAAGCTTTTGCGCTTTCGCCGGATAGTTTGCATTTGCATCAGAGTAGGGATTTCCTGACCAGCTTCATCCACTGCATAATTGTTAGAGGTACGGTGTTCCAACAGATCTTCATCGTATAGCACCTTCATATACGACGCATTGATAGAGACATGATCTGAAAACTTGTGCTGGATGGAGAGCGTCGAGTTCATGTTCAGTTCGTGCATGAAATCGTTCTGCTTTGCAATGGCAAAGGAAATAGGTGTCGAGTTAAGCTGGGTACCCGCTGAGCCACCGAATATTGGTTGCCCACGGTCTAAGCGAGACTTGGCTTTGGAATACACAAAATCAACATTGACGCGAGTACGGTCATTTGGTAAGAAGGAAAAGGATGGAGCAATCAACATATCTTCGCCACCTTGCAATACCCGGAATGACTCTGCGTTTTGGTAGGCCAGGTTCAAACGGTAAAGCAGTGTTTTCTGTTCGTTCATCGGACCCGTAAAATCGCTTTTGAGTCGGAACGTGTTATAGCTACCTGTGGAGAAGTCAACGGATTTCCGGTTTTCCACTAGCGGTTTTTTAGTTACAGTATTGACCGTTCCGCCCGGGTCACTGTCGCCGTAAAAAATAGAAGATGGGCCTTTGACCACTTCGACACGTTCCACATTGGCAAGCAACGTCTGAGACCAACTGTTCGTGGGGCTGCGAAGTCCGTTGACCAATGCTCCGCCCGCACGGAATCCACGGATGGAAATGTCGTTGTTATAATAGGAATAAGTATTGACACTACTGATGTTTTTCAAGATATCGCTGGGCTTGAAAGCTTGTTGATCGTCTATAAGCTCTTTTGTGACATAGCTGATCGCTTGGGGATCATCCTTAATGGGAGTTTCGGTCTTGGTACCCACGAATGAAGAGGTGTTTTTGTACGATTGTTCATCTCGGCCGAGAATCTCCACGGTCTGTAGCACCGTCTCACTGGGTTGCAACTCAATTAAAAATAGATCATCCGTTGAAACAGGAATTGACGTTTCAATTTTCTTCGATTCAAAACCTACCATCGAAAAACTGAGTATATAACGTCCGATGGGCAAGTTGTTAAATTGAAAATTTCCGTTTGCATTCGTAACCTGCTGAATGGACAATTCGTTTATCCGCACAGTAACTCCCCGCAGCGGTATATGATCCGAGATTGACACAACCTTGCCGGAAAGTGAACTACTTTGCGCATTACTTTGGGAGGAATACCAAATGAAAAGTATAGTAATAAGAATTAACCGTAAATTATTTTGCATATTATTTGGACTTAATTTAAATAAGCTGCAATTTTAAGAGAAATAATCGTTAAAATCAAAACTAATTGAAGAGGAATCACTCTTTTTAAAATTCGCTCAATCGATTGCGCGGATTATTGTCTGAGGGGTTTAGTATGTTTGTCCAACAGATATATGATTATGATTAAACTAACCCGATTAGCTGTCGCCGTTGCTTTATTGTTGTCAACAAACCTATATGCGCAAAGTGAAGTTTCTATCATTCCACAGCCTTTGCAGTTGGAGCAAAAGCAAGGTGCTTACGTACTAACCGAAAAGGCGTTTATCCAAGTGGATAATGGCAATACAGAATTAAAGGCATTGGGTGAATTGCTGGTACAAGGGCTGTTTGAGCGAACCGGCACACGTTTATCCTTGGTGCCGTCGCGAGCGGACAACGGAACGGCGGCGACCATTGTGCTGCAATTGGTTTCCGACACGCTGCTAGGAGATGAAGGCTATCGCCTCTCTGTAAGTGAAAAAGGCATTATTGCGCAGGCGCGGAAGGCAAACGGACTGTTTTATGCCATACAGTCTATTTATCAGTTATTGCCGGTTGAGCGAACCACTGATTCAGGAGTTGCCATCCCTGCGGTAGAGATTACAGACAAACCCAGATTTGGCTGGCGCGGGTTGATGCTGGACGTAGGCCGGTATTTTTATTCGGTGGATTATATCAAAAAATACATCGATTACCTTGCCATGCACAAAATGAACGTATTTCACTGGCATTTGGTCGAAGATCACGGGTGGCGCATTGAAATCAAGAAGTATCCACAGTTGACCGATGTAAGCGCTTGGCGGCCCAGTACCAATTTTCAGCGCGGATCATACATCAACCTCAACCCACATGGGGGTTTTTATACGCAGGAACAAGTAAAAGAAGTGGTTGCGTATGCACAATCGAGGTATGTTACGGTGGTTCCTGAAATCGAGCTCCCCGGACACGTGCTGTCTGCACTGGTGGCCTACCCCGAATTGTCTTGCACCGGTGGGCCTTTTGAAATCCCCGAACAGTGGGCTATTCAAAAAGACATTTATTGTGCGGGCAAAGAGGAAGTATTCACTTTCTTAGAAGGTGTGTTGGGGGAAGTTGCCGAACTTTTCCCGAGTGAGATCATCCACATTGGCGGCGACGAAGCGCCTAAAGATCGTTGGGAAGCTTGCCCGCATTGCCAGAAACGAATTAAGGACGAAGGATTAAAGGATGAGCACGAATTGCAAAGCTACTTCATTACCCGTATTGAAAAATTTTTAAACAGCAAAGGCAAACGCATCATCGGGTGGGATGAGATACTGGAAGGAGGGCTTGCCCCCAATGCGGCAGTGATGTCATGGCGGGGCACCGAGGGCGGAATCGAGGCAGCCCGGATGCATCATCCGGTGGTGATGACGCCCACAACCTATATGTATCTTGACTATTTCCAGGGGGAACCTTATTTAGAACCTAGCGGCATCGGTGGATTCCTGCCTTTGCGTAAGGTCTATTCGTTTGAACCCATACCCGAAGAGCTGGTTGGCAAAGAACGTGAATTTATCCTAGGTGTTCAGGGCAATATTTGGTGCGAGTACATACATGCTCCGGAGAAAGTGGATTACATGACATATCCCCGGGGTGCCGCCGTAGCGGAGATTGGATGGAGCACCCCCGATCGTAAAGATTGGGTTGACTTCACCCGGCGATTGGAGACCCAGTACACACGGTATGAACAAATGGGGATCAACTATGCACAGAGCGCATACCAGGTCTATTTTGAGGTGACTGACGACACGGTGGGTAAGAAATCAACCGTTACGTTGAAAACGGACAGCTACCAACCGGAAATCCATTACACCTTGGATGGTACCGAACCGTCGGCAAAGTCGCCAAGCTATGAAGGTGCCTTTGAGGTACCCCAATACACCACAGTACGGGCGGCTACTTTTAAAAATGGCAAACGGGTTAGTCCAGTGAGTATACGCTCGATGGTGCATTTCGGAGAAACCGAATGACAATTGAATACAGTTTTGACCAAATAAAAGAGCTCATGAGCACCTAAAAGCTACGCCCATACGTGATAAATTTTAACCGCCCTTATTCTTGTAAAGGCAATGGATTGGGTTAGCAATCCCTTACACATACCCCCTTATTTACTTGGTATTAAATCGTATTTCATTCGGAGTTCGTTCGGAGTTTATTCGGTAGTTAACCGAATAAACTAAAAGTAAAATCAAAATTTTAGCTGCCTTATTTTAGTGTGATAGGTAGTTTTTGTGTATGTTTTGATTATGCAAAGGGATGGGTGTGAACCCATGAATTTGGGTTATTCGCTTCCCCTATTTTTTAACGATAAATGTTATCTTTACGGCTATTGATTATAGACGCAATCGGCATACGCTTAACCACTTTGTATACATAGAGTAACAGAATAATGGAAAGAAAAACATTTATCAAAAACATGGCATTGGGTGCCGCTGCCTTTACCGTATTACCGAGGCATGTGTTGGGAGGAAAAGGATTTCTTGCTCCGAGTGACCGCATAACGCTGGGTTATATCGGTGTTGGCAAACAAGCACTTGGACTATTGGGCAGCATCAATGATTGTCCGGAAACAATCGTATTGGCAGTAAGCGATGTGGACTCAAAAAAGCAAGCCCGCTTTATGGAACGTGCCACAGCAGCCAACACAAAGAAGGTAGCAACGCAAGTGGCGGGCTACGCCCAATACCGTGAATTGTTGGAGCGAAAGGATATTGATGCGGTAGTAGTGGCTACACCGGACCACTGGCATGCGCAAATCTGCATTGATGCCGCCAAAATGGGCAAAGATATGTATTGCGAAAAGCCTTTGGCATTGACGATTGCCGAAGGCCGGGCGATGGTCAATGCAGTGAGAAAGTACAAGCGTGTCTTACAGACGGGCAGTATGCAGCGCTCCTGGAAGCCCTTTCGCCACGCCTGTGAATTGATAACAAATGGCTACATTGGTGATATTAAGGAAATCAATGTGTCTGTTGGAGGGCCAGTTCGGCAATGCGACCTTCCTTCGCAACCCATACCCGGTGAGCTCGACTGGAATAGGTGGATCGGGCCGTCGCTTTATCGCGGCTATCATCCTGTATTAGCGCCCCCCATCGAAAACGATAAGGATTGGGCGGGCTGGCGGAATTATCATGGTTTTGGCGGTGGTTTCATTACCGACTGGGGTGCCCACATGTTTGACATTGTCCAATGGGCATTGGGGATGGATGATTCAGGGCCCGTTTCCTTTCATGCACCGCAGGATCCATTGGCAGAGGAGGGTGCATCGTTTCGTTACCCTAACGGCGTAACGGTACACCATAAACTTTGGGGCCCGGGAAATGCTATACAATTTATTGGTACAGAGGGAACCATCGAAGTGTCGCGAAGTTTTTTACGATCGACACCGGAGACGATCGTTGAACAAACGCTCAAACCTTCCGACAAACGGCTTTACCAAAGCGATAACCATTACCAGGATTGGATAGATGCCATCAAGAAAAGGAGCCGCCCTGTGGCTGATGTCGAGATTGGACACCGTACGGCGTCTGTATGCAATGCAGTGAACATTGTCTATGAGTTGCAGCGCGACGTAAAGTGGAATCCGAAAAAGGAGGTGTTTGATGATGCCGCCGCAAACCTGATGCTGTCACGGCCATACCGGGCACCATGGGATTTTACAGATTTTTAGTTGTAGCGCAGACGGCTACTGAGATGGTGGTTTGTAAAGCGAATGTTACCCTTCGGGCAAGTATCCTTTCCCAAAAAACCGATTGCCGAGGGCGAATTAAGGGAATTTTAATAAACAGGTGCCGATTCGTGTAAATTCATTTGTAACGAATTAAATGGTTGTCATGGTGTTTTGGCAGTGATAATTAAATGTGGTTAATGCTTTATTAAGCTTTTTTTAATGGGAGCGGCTATTTTAGCGGCACTAATTATAAACGTGTAGACGATGATATTTCCATTAAAATTAAAAAGCTATCTTTTTGCCGCTTTGTTTTACTTCACTGCATTCGCCGCCGTGGCACAGACCAAGCACAGTGACCAAACTGCCTACCCTTCTTACAAGGGACTTGTTATGGCGGGTTACCAGGGCTGGTTCCGGGCAGAAGGGGATGGATCGGGCGCCAAGGGCTATAGTTATGGAAATGAAGATCGGACAGGTATCGACATGTGGCCGGATGTATCCGAATATAAAAAAACCTACCCAACTCCATTCAAACTTCCGAATGGAGCGCCCGCCCGGTTTTTCAGTTCGTATGATCAAAGTACGGTGGATCTCCATTTTAAGTGGATGCACGACTATGGGGTGGATGGGGTATTCATGCAACGGTTTTTCAGCAATGCGAGGCCCGAAAACCGGACGAATGCGGCAGCAACGATTTTGAAAAACGCTTTTGACGCGGCTTCCACGTATGATCGTGCAATAGCGGTGATGTATGACCTGTCTGGCCTGCGTGCAAAAGGAGAAGATTGTTCCGCGATTATTGACGACTGGAAGTATTTGGTGGATGAATTAAAAGTGACCAACCAAGCCGGCAAGAAAACGTACCTGCATCACAATGGAAAGCCGGTAGTTGCCATTTGGGGGGTAGGTTTCCCCGACCGGCCTTATAACATCCGGAACATCGGACTGGAGCGGTTGATCGATTTTCTGAAGAACGATCCCGTATATGGGGGATGTACGGTAATGCTCGGCGTACCCACCGCGTTCCGGCAGCTTAACGCCGACTGTTTGAATGATCCATACCTGCACGAACTGATCCGGATGGCAGATATTGTGTTGCCCTGGACGGTACAGCGTTACAGTCCGCTGTTGCATAACGACATGGACCGTTTGCGGGACAATACCCTGGATGATATGAAATGGTGTAGAGAGAACGGTGTTGAATATGTTCCATGCGTTTATCCGGGCTTCAGCTGGCATAATCTCAGTAAATACGAATTCCCGGATGATATCAAACCTGTCGGCTCCATTCCACGCATGGGTGGCAAATTCTATTGGCAGCAGATATCCACCGTATTACGATTGGGTGCACCGATGCTGTACGTAGCCATGTTTGACGAGGTAAATGAAGCCACTGCAATTTTCAAAACGACGGATACGCCGCCGGTTAGCCAGACAACCTCATTTTTGGGTATGGAAGGATTGCCCTCCGATCATTATCTCTGGTTGACGGGTGAAGCAGCCAAAGTGCTGCGCAATGAAGTGCCATTGTCCCTAAAATTGCCCGTGCGCAAGGCGGAAGGAGTAAATTAACAGCATATCAACTTCATAACACAATAATAAACCCATTACGATGAAACAGGCAACGTCCTTACTCACCCTTTTCTTTTTACTCATTAGCTTTTTTGCTTCAGCCCAGGTACGGGTGGCATGTATCGGCGCCAGCATTACGGGTGGACACGGGATAACAAATCCCGCCGAACGTGCTTATCCCGGCCAGTTGCAAACCTTACTGGGCAGACGTTATCAGGTGTCGAATTTCGGCATCGGGGGTACTACGCTGCTTCGAAAGGGCGACTCACCGTATTGGAAAACCCAAGCTTATCAAGACGCATTGAAGTTCAATCCCGATATTGTATTCATTGACTTGGGGGGTAACGATGCCAAAGCAATCAATCGCCCCCACTATGGCGAGTTTGTCGATGATTGCCGTGAACTGGTACGGTCATTTTCCCGGTTGCCATCGCATCCGCGGGTTATATTGATGTTACCGTTCAAATCTTTTGAGACGGACACCAGCCAGATATGGGATCCCATTCTGGTCCGGGAGATTATCCCGCGTATGCAACGTGTTGCATGGGAAGAAGGGATTGAGGTGCTCGATACGCATTCCTTATTGGTAGACAGGCCGGATTTGTACATCGACAAGATTCATCCGGGCGAAGAAGCCGCGGGTATCATTGCCAAACGGCTATCGCAGCAGGTCACACAGCAGTTTGATACAACCTACGATCTCTTTGAACACCTGGATCAGTCCTTTACACCCGGTTCTTTTTATGGATACGCTGCGGCTGATTTTTCATTGAATGGCCGGGCATGCACGGTTGTGAAGCCCAAACGGGTTGCTGACAACCGACCTTGGGTATGGCGGGCCCGTTTTTGGGGTCATGAGCCCCAAGCCGACATCGCATTGCTGGAACGTGGTTTTCATATCGCCTACTGCGATGCGGCTGAGCTGTTGGGCAATGAAGAGACGATTTCGTTGTGGAATACATTTCATACCTTACTTTATCGTGCGGGATTGAACCGTAAGGCACTTTTGGAAGGGATGAGCCGGGGTGCGGTATACGCATTGAATTGGGCGGCAGCCAATCCGGATAAGGTCGCCGGTGTGTATATAGACAACCCATTGCTCGACATGCGGGCATATGCTCAGCATGGACGTCCACTTTCGGGAGATATCCGCAAGGCGTACGGCCTTGACGGTAGTCAGGCAATTGAATCGTTTAACGGAAGTCCGATGGATAAAATCGCCGACATTGTTACGGGTGCGTATCCGATATTGGTGCTCTGTGCCGATGAAGATGAGGCCGTTGATCCGGAGACACAAACCCTTGCCTTTGAGAAAAAAATTAGATCCGCAGGCGGTGATATCACGGTGCTGATGAAACATGGGTTCAAGCACCATCCCCACAGCTTTCCCAATCCGGCGCTCCTCGTTGATTTTATGTTGAACGCCGCGGCAAAGACTTCTGTTGCCAGCTCGCGTACGGGAGAGATCCGGGCAGATTGGATGGACCGGGCGAGATTCTCGGACGGAGGAGAACAGCCCGAGGGGAGGAATGTTCTTTGGTATAAGCAGTCGGCCCGCGTATGGGAGGAGGCACTGCCCATCGGCAACGGGCGACTGGGTGCCATGGTGTTTGGGGGTGTTGCGGATGAACGGATCCAACTCAATGAGAGCTCGCTTTGGGATGGCTATACGCTTGATCCTAACAATCCCGAATCGCTGGAAACGCTGCCCGAAGTACGTCGTTTACTCTTCGAAGATAAAAATAACGAGGCTGTGAAACTGGCCGAGCAAACCATGATGGGGCGCCCCCGGGGAGTAAAACCTTATCAATCATTGGGCGAACTTTGGTTTGACACGCCGCATCTTAACCCTGATCATTATACCCGAAGTCTTGACCTCGCCACCGGTATCGCTTCCGTTCGGTATCAGCATGAAGGGACGTGGTATACAAGGGAGAGCTTTGCGTCTACCGAAGACGATGTCATCATCGTCCGGTTTACAGCGGATGGTGCCGGAAAGATAAGCAGCTCGTTTACACTCCGTCGCCAGCAGGATGCCGAGGTAATGCCTCACCCGACAGACAAATCGTCGTTGATCTTGAAAGGCAGACTCCCGATCAAGGATGCCCAGGGTAACACAAGAGGCCTGCGTTTTGCGGCACAGGTCAAGGCGGTGGCTGTAGGTGGTGAACTTCAATTGAACAACGATGTGTTATCCGTAGCCGGTGCGGATACATTGACCTTGTATATAGCGGGTGCGACCAACTATCCCGGACTAAGGCACCTGGATGAAAAAGTGCTGGATTTCCCGGGGCGGCCCGAAGATACCTGTGCCACCCGGATTGCACGGGCCATGCTTCGATCTTATGACGTAGCCAAAACTGCACACGTCAACGAACACCAGGCTTACTATAACCGGGTGCAGCTTGCGTTGGGCACCTCGCAGACCGCAGAAGCCGAACAACTGGCTACGGACGAGCTGTTGGAAGAAGCGAAAAAGACCGGTGAATTGCCGCCTCGTTTGGTCGAGACATTCTTCCAATATGGACGGTACCTGCTTATTTCCAGTTCCCGGCCGGGCACGATGCCCGCTAACTTGCAGGGATTGTGGGCATGGCAGATGAATCCACCCTGGAATGCGGATTACCACACCAATATTAACCTGCAAATGAACTATTGGCCGGCAGAAATTACGAACCTTTCAGAAATGCACCTGCCGCTGTTTGATCTTACGGAGGCCTTGGTGAAACCCGGCGAACGTACCGCCAGGGCATTGTATGGCGCTGACGGCTGGGTGGTACATCACCTGACCGATGCATGGGGGTTCACCGCACCCGCAGACGGCCCGCAGGGTATCTGGCCGGTGGGGGCCGCTTGGTTAGCCCAGCATCCCTGGGAGCATTACTGCTATACCCTGGATACGGCGTTTCTACGGCAACGTGCATATCCGCTCATGAAGGGGGCTGCTGAATTTATTTTGGATTTCTTGGTGGAGGCGCCTAAGGGAACGCCCGTAGCCGGAAAGTTGGTGACAAACCCTTCTTATTCACCGGAAAACGCATTTATCCTGCCGAACGGTGAGCATTCTGTATTTACTTATGGTGCAACGATGGACTTGGAAATTATCCACGACCTGTTGACAAACTGTATCGCTGCCACGAAGATTCTAAGTGTCGATAAGGGTTTCCGGGATACGTGCCTGAAAACACTTTCACGTTTGGCACCCATTCGGATCAGTGAAACAACCGGTAGAGTAATGGAATGGGTGGAAGATTACAAGGAAGTAGAACCGCACCATCGGCACACCTCCCATTTGTTTGCCCTCCATCCCGGTAATCAAATATCGGTGACTGGTACGCCTGAACTCGCGGAAGCTGCCAAAAAGACCCTGATTGCCCGGGGAGATGACGGTACCGGCTGGGGATTGGCATGGAAGATTAATATGTGGAATCGCTTGCACGATGGCGATCATGCCTACAAGCTTTTGGGTATATTGTTGCGAGAGAAGACATTACCGAACTTGTTTGATAATCATCCCCCTTTCCAGATTGACGGGAATTTCGGTGCGACGGCTGCAATTGCGGAAATGCTGCTGCAAAGCCATGTCCCGCTGAAGCGCAACCGCTTTGAGGTACAATTGTTGCCCTCATTGCCTTCCGCTTTGACAACCGGGACAGTAAAAGGGCTTCGTGCGCGCGGTGGTTTTGTGATTGATCTTTCTTGGGAAGATGGAAAGCTGACGGAAGTACGCGTCTTTTCAGAAAAAGGAGGAAAGTTGACACTGCGGATCGGTAATCATACGGCGAGTTTCAATACTAAAATGGGAAAGACGCTCCAGTTGACCGGCGCGCTGAAGCGTGCGCGTATGTAGCGTAAGGATTGGCCGAAGAATAAAGTTGAAAGAAAACCATACCTGCCGATCAGATTGATCCGCAATACGATCTGATGTATTTAATAGAAGTGATGGATCACAATGGTAAAGGATTCATTTATCCAGCTATCAATAGGGAGACCCCCTATAAGGTCATCCACCTCAAAAGAAATGATCCTTCGGGTAGCAACGAATGGGGTTCAAAATCCTTATAAACGAATAGGCGTCGCAATCAGCGTTTCAGTCAAATTGCTCACGTTGACAATTTGAGATGCATCCATTGCAGATGTTAGCAAGTTTATCGATATTTGGAAGGCTAAATATAATCGCTGATTGATATCCACAATGCATCCCATGATTTACGATGTCTTTGGCTATCGATGAACTGCAATCTATAAATCTATGTGGGCATTGAAACCGTGGGCTTTTTATGTAATCTGTTGTATCCTGGGAAGTGTAGTTGTATTTCCCTTAGCGGTTAATGCCCAATACGGATTAGGTTTTGCCAGCCACGAAGCCGTTCTGGATCAACGGACGGGATTGGATTTAAGCAAGGATAGGCAGATATGTCTGGATGACGAAGCCGAGTTATCATTCGAGCTCTCGTTCATGCCCAACCGTTCGGATTATTTCGGTTACGTTGTACGGATCATTGCCGATGATAAAACAAATATTGATTTGCTTTATGATCGTTCGCTGAATGTAGAGAAACATTTTAAAATCGTATTGGGTGGAAAATTTTCCGACATCGCCTTTAACATCGACTCTGCCAAACTTTTTAACGAGTGGATTCCCATTGCGATCAAACTAGATGCGCATACCCATTTAATCACAGTGAAATGTGGCGATCGTATTTATACCGAGAAGTTGGCTATCGATGCGCGCAGTTGTTTGAAAGTCTTGTTTGGATACAACGATTACAAGGAGTTCAAGACCACCGATGTGCCGGCGATGAAGATACGGAATGTTCAGATCCGGGACGGGAAACGCTTATTGCACCATTGGCCGTTGGACGACGATAAAGGCACCGAAATAAATGATGTGATAAAAGGGATGACTGCTTTGGCTATCAATCCGCAATGGATCAAGCGATTACATTACGAGTGGGGATTGCTTCAGGATGTTAAAATAAACGGACAGGCCAGTACAGCATTTGATCCCCGGACAGAAAGTGTATTCATCGTTGGAAGGGACTCCCTGTTAAAAATCCATATCCCAACGGGCCAACGCAGTGTTTTCAAATATCAATCCGGACCGTTGTTGTTAGTGAATGGGAATCAGTCTTTTTTTGACACATTAAACAATCAACTGTTGAACATATGCATCGATCAAAAAACCATTTCAGTTTTTGATTTTGCATCACAAAAATGGTCAGAAAACTTTATCTATCCCGGGGCCGGTACGAGTTACCTTCATTTTAACAAATTCAGCTCACCCGTGGATAGCAGTTTGTATTTTGTTGGAGGGTATGGTCATTTTCTTTTCAAAAACGAAATACAACGGTATGCACCTGATGGCACTTGGCAGCCGGTTGCCGTTGGCGGGGAGCCGTTTACTCCACGTTACCTTGCCGCATTGGGGGCCACACCAAACGGGGCATACATTCTGGGAGGCTACGGGAGTGTCTCGGGCCAGCAAATGCTCAATCCAAAGAATATTTACGATTTGGTTTTCTTTGACGTCAGAAACAAGACGCTGTCGAAAATCTATGAACTTAATCCGGACGAAGAAGATTTTGTGTGGGCCAATTCGTTGGTGGTTAATGAGGGGGCGGGGCAGTACTACGGACTTGTATTTCCCAAACACAAATACAATGCAAATTTACAGTTGGTGGTCGGTTCGTTGACCCAGCCCGATTTGAAGGAACTGGCTGCTCCCATTCCGTATGCCTTCCATGACATCCAGTCCTTTTCTGATTTATATTATTGCCCCAATAGCAGGCGTTTTGCGGCGGTTACGCTGTATTATGACGAAAGAGATATTATCACTATCGCCAAAGTTTATTCGTTATTTAGTCCACCACTTCCTTATGATGCCGCGAATAACGTCTTACCGAAGGGGCGAGGTGTGGGAAGTTTATTCTACATTACATTGGGTATACTTGGGTTGTTGACTGCATACATTTTTATACGGAAAGGGCGTGTAAAAGCGAAGCAGGTATCCAGGTCCGGCACGATGGCGGAACTGAAGGGTGAGGTAGCGCCTCATCATCCAATCGTGGTGGAAGAAGAGCAGGACAAAAACAGCATATTTCTTTTTGGTGGAGATTTGCAGCTCTTTGATTCCGAAGGTGTAGACATGACCCGTAGTTTCACGCCACTTATCAAAGAAATATTCCTGGTGGTTTTACTTCATACGTTACGACGGGGTCGGGGTATCAGCTCGGAAAAATTAACCGAACAATTCTGGTTTGATAAATCTGCTGAGAGTGCCCGCAACAACCGCTCGGTCAACATTGCAAAAATTAATACCATTCTGGAACGGTTGGGAAACACAAAGATCTCTAAAGAGACCGGATATTGGAGATTCCAGGCAGATAGTGATGTTTACATCGACTACAAAAATTACCTTTCTATTGTCACCAACAAAGATTGGTTAGATAAAGAGCGAATTAAAGAATTGTCAGCCATTGTCCAACGGGGTGGGTTTCTTTCCGAGACAGACTATGAGTGGCTCGACTCATTTAAGGCCGAGGTTTCCATCCAGGTGATCAATACCTACATGCGTTTTGCGGAAAATGCCCAAATCTCGGATGATCCGGAATTTATGGTTGAGCTTGCCAATAACATCTTTTATTTCGACCCTGTTCACGAGGAGGCCATGTCCATCAAGTGTAGGGCCCTTGCCTATATGGGCAACCACTCACTCGCCACGCAGACTTTCGAAAATTTCTGTAACGAATACCGCCATATTTATGGGGAGGAATTTGGCAAAGACTACAAGACAATCCTTTCGTAGCTTTTTCGGGTACTTGTTAGTTGATTTGTTACAGCCGTTTATTCCCCATTCAGTTTTCCCAACACCTCAGTGTCTCATTATGCATTGAGACGACAGCTTGAAGGATAGTTAACAATAAAGTTACTTCGCTTCCTTTGTCTTAATCTTATTGATAATCAGTTTATTGCTTTTCAATCTAATATTTGTTAACAGGTGTTAATGCTTTGTTAATGATTTATTATGGCTGTCAGATTAATCTTGACTTAAATTTTTGACGGCCAATTATATTCATTCCGGTTCTCTAAAATAGGCGTGAAAGTTTCTTTGATATCCTCGTTGGGATACGTGATTCACTAAATCGATTTAATAATAATTGCTAGCCAAAAATTAAAACCAATTATAACGAAAGATAGTATGCTTAGAACCTTTATTTTTATTGTTTTACTGAGTGGTGTTGTGTGGGGATGCCAGTCAGGCACCCAGACAAAGTACAAGGAATGGAATGACTATGGCGGTGGGCCGGATCATTCGAAGTACGTAGACTTTAAGCAGATTACAAAAGAAAATGTAAACCAACTTGAACTCGCATTCTTTTATCCTACCGACGATAACGTAGGCTACAAGTTTAATCCCATTATTGTCGATGGGATCATGTATGTGTTGGCAAAGAATAACTCGCTGGTGGCAATCGATGCAACCAGTGGGAAAGAGCTATGGATTCATGCCAACTTGCGTGGGATTATTCAGCGGGGCGTTAATTTTTGGCAAAGCAAGGACAAAAAGGAAAAGCGGTTGCTGATTTGTCTCAACAATACCTTACAGGCCATTGACGCAAACACAGGCAAATCCATCACGACCTTCGGCACGAATGGATATGTAGACCTCAAACAAGGTTTGGATCGCGATCCATCTACCTTTGGCCGGGCAACATCGACCACCCCGGGTAAGGTTTTTGAAGACTTGATTATTCTGGGGTCTGCGCCCGGTGAAAATTTGTTTTCGGGTCCCGGTCACCTCCGCGCATACCATGTCATCACGGGAGAATTGGTTTGGGTGTTTCACACCATTCCGCACCCGGGAGAATATGGCTATGACACGTGGCCGGAAGAAGCATATAAATACGTTGGGGGCACAAATACGTGGGGAGAAATTTCCGTGGATGACGACCGTGGCATTGCTTATTTCCCGATCGGTTCCCCAACTTATGACTACGATGGTGCAGATAGACCGGGAAGCAATTTGTTTGGCAATTGCATTTTAGCGTTAGATGCACGTACCGGAAAGCGGCTGTGGCATTTTCAGACCGTGCACCACGATATTTGGGACTATGACCTGACCGCCGCACCGCAGTTGATCACTGTCAACCACGATGGAAAAAAAATTGATGCAGTAGCGGTTGCGTCCAAGCACGGATTTCTCTTTGTATTCGACCGCGTCACGGGCGAACCCTTGTGGCCGATTGAGGAAAGGCCTGTACCTGCGAGCGACATGCCGAATGAACACGCCTGGCCCACGCAACCATTCCCAACCGTGGTGCCTCCCTTTAACAGGCAGATTGTTACCGTGGATGACATTAACCCATATTTTTCCCCCGAAGAAAAAGAAAAGTGGACCACACGTGTGGCCGCCGCCAAGAATGGATTGTTTCAGCCGCTTTCAGATAATTATGAGGTGGTTACCAATCCGGGTGCGGTTGGTGGGGCCAACTATGGGAACACCGCCGCGGATCCCAAGAATGGGATCGTGTATGTGCAGACGCAGGAACTTGCTGACTTTTATAGTCTTAAAAAGCGCGAGCCCACTCCCCAGCGGGGAGGAAACTCACCCCAAATGCTTGCCCGGGGAAAAGCCCTGTATACACAAAATTGTCAAACGTGCCACGGGGAGGATCGCGCGGGTATTAACGGTTTAGGAGCAACTCTCGTTAACCTGAGCGCCCGGGTAAACGCAGAGGCATTCAAAGCTGTTATGGCCGTTGGTAAAGGGCGGATGCCCGGTTTCCCGCACCTTACGGAGACAGAGGTTTCGGATATTTATGCATACCTGACTCCCGAGGCGCAACGGGGTCCGGGTGGACGTGGAGGTGAACCCGAACTGCCCGAAGGCCCTGTCGTTGCATCAGGTGGCGTTCCCATTGAGTCTCCGCCTATAGGGGGGCGTATGACGGACTATCCCATCGAGTACACCGGCCCGAAAGTGGAGTATGTCGAAACCAATAACTGGGGGTTGGGCGTTCCCAACCTATTGACCCCGCCATGGTCGCTGATCGTTGCTTATGACCTGAACGAGGGAAAAATCAAATGGAAGATTCCGTTGGGGAATGACGATCGTATTCCCGGCAGCAAGAATCTCAGCATGCCGAATGGCTCCCAGGGAAAAGGCATGGTGGTTACGTCAACCGGTTTGCTTTTCTCTACGTGTTTGGACGGAAGAATCTATGCATACGATACGGACAACGGGAATATACTGTGGTCTACCGATCTGGGCAGGATGAATCCATTTGGCTTACCCGCCATGTACCAGGTAAACGGACGGCAGTATTTGGTGGTGTGTTCGGTTGGAGGACTTAAAGATAAATCAAAAGATGAAACTGACGTGCCCAAGGGCTACCTGGTATATGCGCTGCCCGATCAGAAATTATGATATCATGGGTTTTACAGGTCAATAAAATGCAGGTTTCACGAGGCTGTTAACAATAACTATTTACGAATGAAAAGACGAGAGTTTGTGGTAAAAGCAGGGGGGCTTGCCCTTTCCGTTGGAATGATGCCGATACTGGGCAGCATTGCCAGTTCAAAAGATAAAATGGATCGCTTAGCACTCGGTACCCTATTGTTTAGGTACCGGTTTCAACGGACAAAACCGAAGGAATGGGATACCATTAAAGACGAATTAACATTGTTGGACGTACCGCAGCACCACCGGGATAAATTCGGCATTCGCAAAATTGAGTTTTGGAACGAACACTTTGAGTCGTTGGAACCGGATTACCTTGCCCGGGTTCGTGATAAAATTAAAGCGGCAAAGAGCGAATTGTTAAATGTTCAAATCGACCGGATTTCTTACAACCTGGCATCCACCGATGAGTCGGAACGCACAAAGAGCATCAACGACGTTAAATTGTGGATGGATGCCGCAGCATTTCTGGGTTCAACGTGTGTACGGATTAATCCGGGTGCACCGAGTGGTTCCGTCGAGAAAAGTATCCAATCGCTTACCGAACTGAACGCCTACGCCAAATCCAAGAAACTCACGATTATCACAGCAAACCACTTCGGAATCGAAATGGATGCGGATAAACATGTCCGGATAGCAACCGGTGCCCATGTTTATACAGAACCTGACTTTGGAAATTATATACCGCAATATTCTGCTGAGGTGATGATGCAGTCGCTGGAAAAAATCCTGCCTTATGCACATGTTGTCTCGGCGAAAATGGTCGATTTTAACGATCAAATGGAACACACTACCTACGACTTTGACAGATGCGTGCAGCTGGCGGAAAAAATGGGCTTCAAGGGGACTTATGTTATTGCGCAATGGAGTGGCAAATTCCAGGACATTAATTACGACGACGTGGCCAGGTGGGGCATTGAACATGTAAAGAGCCACATTAAATAAATCGAAAAGAGTGATGAAAAGAATGTTAATCATATTATTCGTATTTGTCTGCGGAACAGGAATGTCCTATGGGCAGCAAGAAGGCGAAACGAACGGGAGAGGACTCAGTTTCAAGCCCGACTATCAATTTGAGGGTTCCAGTTTGACCCGTTGGAAACCCGTTGGGGCTGCCGATTGGCGTGCCGAGAAGGGCGAGTTGATCGGTAAGTCGAGCGATACGACCGCCAGCTTGCTGCTGCTCGATCAATCCTTTCAGGATGTAACATTTAACACGCTGGTAAGGATGGACGGTGACGGCGAAATGGGTGTGCTGCTTCGGTTGGAAAAGACGGACGCTGGTTGGAAAGGTGTGCTGGTCTCACTAAAGAATGACGAATCGGCGGCATATGGGCTGGTGTTGGACGACAAAGGAAAAGAAGTAAGCCGTACGCTTTTACGGCGTGCGGGGGGGATGATGCGGGTGGCACCACCGCCCGATCCCAAAGCTGCCAATCCGTCTAATGACAACCGGCAGGGACGACCGCAACAATCGAATCGCAGCCGGGAGAATACAAGGCCGGTGTTGCCCATTCCACGGCCCGAGACGGCTTTTCAGGTAAATGGATGGAACCAATTGGAGTGTGTGTTGGATATGAACATCTTAAGGGGATTCATTAACGATGGCAACGGCCCAGGTGGAGCAACGGATAACGAGTTTGGTGAGTATGGACCAATCGCATTATACGTAAAGGGCAAAGCGGAGGTACGGTTTAAGGACCTCAAGTACAAAGACCTTGCCTTGCGCTATACGCCAAAGGAAACGACCTCTTCGCGTTACGAGGCACAACAGCTGAGTGATATGTATTATTCGTTCAGTTCGGCGGCAGCCGATATCAACCAGGACGGTATCATGGACGTCGTTGCGGGTCCTCACGTTTATTATGGCCCCGATTATACCACATACCGGGAGCTATTCCAAGGTGTCACCTACAATCCATCGCAACAGTTCTCCGAGGTGAATTGCCAATATACCTATGACTTCAATGGCGACGGTTGGCCGGATGTGTTTTCGGCGTCGCCATTCGGCCGTCTTTATATCAACCCCAAAGGAGCATCTCGCCGCTGGGAGATGCATGCGGTCATTCCGGGTAATATAAACTCAGAAGTTACAGTTTTCACAGACATTGATGGCGACGGGCGGCCTGAGATCGTATATGGGACCAGTGGCGACCAGACATTGAAGTACTCCAAGTTTGACCCCGCCGATCCGAGCAAACCCTGGAAAGTATACGTGGTTTCGGAAACGGGATATTATACCGCCCATGGATTTGGAGTGGGGGATATCAATGGCGACGGCCGTCCGGATATCATCAATCCAAATGGCTGGTGGGAGCAACCCGGAGAGCTGGATGCAGGAAAAACCTGGGTTTACCATCCCGTTGCATTTGGCCGTTATGGTCACCGTGGTGGGGGAATGGGCGGCAGCGTCATGGCGGTATACGATGTCAATGGAGATGGCAGGAACGATGTGGTAACCAGTTTGAATGCACATGGTTTTGGTTTGGCCTGGTACGAACAGCAGCGAGATGCATCCGGAGTGATTTCGTTTACGCGTCATATGATCATGGACGATTATTCGACTGAAAATGCAGGAGGGGTAACGTTTTCCCAGCTGCACGGAACAACGTTTGCCGATATCGATGGCGACGGTATCCCTGACTTTATAGCGGGCAAGCGTTACTGGTCGCATTTGGATACGCACCTTGACCCCGACCCACAGGGGCCTGCTGTATTGTATTGCTTCCGGACGGTCCGCGATGCAAGCGCACCGGGTGGAGCACGCTTTGAACCGGAGCTGGTGCATAACCGATCGGGCGCAGGATCCGATTTATTAGCCGTCGATTTGAATGGAGATGGTAAGCTGGAAATCGTTTCATCTACAAATCGGGGTACGTTTATTTTTTGGAATAAAGGTATTGATTAGCAATTGTTTATGTGATTAAAGTCGGTGATAATGATGCTGTTAATCTTTTGTTAATTATTTGTTATGGGTGTGCGTGTATCCTTGAAACGGCTTTATGAACTGCGGTAACCAATGCATGCAATTATAAATTTTTGATTTCAATTACGAGTTAGTTTCCGGTATGGATGTGAGGCACTTTTGCATCCTAGTTTCGGGCAATGTTAGCTGTTGCGGAGATGCCTCGAAATTGGTAAGCAGGGAAATTTGAATTAAAACTAATAATGATGAAAACAACAAACAATGATCCGCCTCCACCGACGTAATCTTGCTTTTTACGATGCAAGACTTATCTGGGCAAATCATAGAAAACGGGAATTATGCTCAGATACCACCTAATCAGCAATTATTTAACCAATTATCTATTTTGGGATGAAAAAATTAACATACTTATTTTATTTATTGATCATGCTTGCTCCGCTGTACGGCTTGGCCCAAACGCGGACCATCCAGGGGCGGGTAACCGATGCCCAAACCGGCGAGGCACTGGCAGGCGCGAGCGTGGTGGCCAATACGGCTACCGGACGTGAACAAGCCACGTCTACGGATGAAAGCGGTGCGTATCGGATTGAGGTATCCGGGAATGCAACGACGCTTGTGTTCGCATATGTGGGCAAAACGACACTGACTGAACAAATTGGCAACCGGACATCCATATCCGTCCAACTGGAAAGCGACGCAGGCCAACTGGATGAAGTAATTGTTACGGGTTATTCTACGACGACAAAGGCAACATTGACCGGCGCGGTGTCATCCATCAGTGGCGCCGACATGGTGCGTACCAAAAACGAAGACGCGGTCAATATGCTGACCGGTAAGGTACCGGGTGTGCGGATTTCGCAGAAGAGTAGTGCGCCGGGCGATTATGATACCCGGATCGATATCCGTGGGATGGGCGATCCATTGTTCGTCGTAGACGGGATTCCGCGCGACAAGGGGTATTTTTCGCGGATGAGCGGCGACGAAATCGAAAGTGTGTCGGTATTGAAAGACGGTACCGCCGCTATCTATGGGTTGCGGGCTGCCAACGGCGTTGTGTTGGTCACCACCAAGAGCGGTTCCAACATGGGAGGCAAGGTAGACATTTCGTTCAGCACCAGCACCTCGCTTCAACAGTTCTTGAACGTGCCCTCTACCACCAATGCCCTCCAATATTTCGAGTTGAAGAACGAGAAAAACTGGCAGGATTTTGGTGGTAACTACCTGATACGCAGAAGTCCCCTGCATTCGGAAGAAGAAATCCAACCTTACGTAGACGGCACGCTGACTTCCTACAACTGGATCGACAAGGTGTTCAAAAAAACCACTCCCCAGTCGCAGCATAACCTAAGTGTAAACGGTGGGAGCGACAAACTGCGTTACTTCTTTAACTTGGGGTACTCCACGCAGTCTGGTTCGTACGCCAGCGACGATTACAATTCCAATCGGTGGAACCTGCGTACCAACGTGGATGCGCAGATTACTAAACGGCTGAAAGCACGAGTGTCGTTGGGTGGCATGATGCTGACCACCACGAAGCCGAACGGCGTCGATTGGACCGCTTATAAAGAGACCTGGTTGGCCCGTCCGGACGCACCGTTCTACGCAAACGACAACCCGCTGTATCCAAACGGCGATCCACTGCTGTTGCAAGAAAGTAAGAATTTTATGGTACAGACTGATGCGGACTACGTGGGTTACAACAAGAACTGGGACCGCCGGCTCAACGGAACGCTGCAACTGGAGTACGAAATCCCGGGTGTGGATGGCCTGTCGGCTAAAGGATCGTATGACTATGCGACGAGTTTACCCGATTACCACAACTACCACCGGTCGTACACCGTCTATCAGTATAACCCCGATAGCGATACCTATTCGCCCATCCAACGGGCTACGCCGGCCAGCGTGACCCGTGGGTTCAACGTCAATAACGATTACAACATGCAGTTGGGCCTGTTCTACAACAAGTCGTTCGGCCTGCACAATTTCAACAACTTCCTGCTGTACGAAGAAACCTACAGCAACTGGGATAGCTTCAGTGCATTCCGCGAAGTGTTGGTAGATTCGGAATACCTCTTTGCTGGGCGGGATCAAAACCAGAGAGCCTCGGGTGGTGGTATCGGCGACCGATCCAGCAAATCGCTCGTGGGCCAGATCGACTATAACTACGCTGCCAAGTACATGTTTGCGTTCAAATTCCGGTACGACGGGTCTTCCCGCTTCCCGGCTGGAAAGCGCTTCGGGTTCTTCCCCTCGCTGTCGGCGGCATGGCGCCTCAGCGAAGAGAACTTCATGAAAGACAACGTGGCGTTCGTGAGCAACCTGAAGGTTCGGGCTTCCTACGGTGAAATGGGTGACGACAGCTCCGCCGGTAACTACCCGCCGGTAATCGGTTATAACTTGAATCCGAATGCAGTGGGTTGGATCTATGGCGGTGGCTTACAAGGGGGAGTAACCACCCAAGCCATCCCGAACCCCAACCTGACCTGGTACCACATCAAATCGTACGATATCGGTTTGGACGTAGGCTTCCTGCAAAACAAACTGAATGCCACGTTTGACGTGTTCCGCCGCGACCGCACCGGGCTGCTGGCTACCAGTGCTGCGGTAATCCCGGGTACGGTAGGTGCCAACCTGCCACAAGAAAACCTCAACGGCGACCAAAACTTCGGCTACGAACTGTCTGCGGACTACCGGGACCGTGTGAACGACTTTTCGTACTACGTGGGCGGCCAGATTTCGGCGACTAAATCGAAACGGACCGATTGGCTTGAAACGCCAGCCGGCAATTCGTACGATTATTGGCGTAACCGCACGGCCGGTCGTTACAACGACATCTGGTGGGGCAACGAGACGGGCGGCATGTTCACCAACTACAACGACATCCGTACGTTCGATATTCCGCAAGGGCAGGGCCAAGTGCCCGGCGACTGGTGGCTGACCGACTGGAACGAAGACGGTGTGGTTAACGGTCAGGACGATCACCCCATCGCGACCCTCGGTTTGCCGGTATTCAACTACGGCATTTCCTTAGGTGCTTCTTGGAGGGGCCTCGACCTGGCACTTGATTTCCAAGGTACACACGGTGTGTTTGTTCAGTACAACGAACTGTTGGTGGAAGCATTGCCTTTCGGCGGGCAAAACACCCTTTCGTTTTTCTACGACCGCTGGCATCCCGCCGACCCGAACGCCGATTATTTCGATGCGAGTACGGAGTGGATCCCGGGCTATTTCCCGGTGACGGGCCATACGGGCCGCCGCGAAGGAACGAACGGTGTGCAAAACGCGTCGTACATCCGTTTGAAAACCACCGAATTGGGGTACACCCTCCCCGATCGGTGGGTGTCCCAAATCGGCATCAAGAACCTGCGGATTTATTTCAGTGGATATAACCTGCTCACGTTTACCGGTCTCAAATACATGGATCCGGAACGTCCGGGTCAAAGAGGTGGTGCACAGAGTGGTCCAGTCGACCTGTACAATTATCCGAACAATAAAACGTACACGTTTGGTGCAAGCATTAAATTCTAAAAATTATGACGATGAAACCTGCTATGTCGACGCCCTACTGACTAAAAAGGCGATGAAAATGCAGGTTCCATCAGGCCATTAAAATAAATTATTTTCTGATGAAAAAGAGATTGTTAGCATATATAACGCTGTTAGGAGGGCTGTTGTTCTCCCAATGCCGGCAACTGGATTTAGAACCGAAGGGGATCATGGGCGAAGCCGAACTTTTCGGAACCGAATACGGCGTAAAGATGTACTTCGCCGGGCTTTACAATTACCTACCCATTGAGGATTTTCAGTATTACGCAAACAACGGCTATCATAGGTTTAACTGGGATACGGAGAAAAACAGCCAGGGTGCCATGAGCGGCGAGTATTTCAATACCTGGATCAGTGTCGATAACGATGGGTTCGGCTACTGGCCGTACGACCGCATCCGTGAAGTGAATAACTTTATCCAAAGCTTCCCGAACTACAAGGACAAGTTCCCCGAGGGTATGTACAATAAGCTGCTGGGTGAAGCCCATTTCCTGCGGGCGTATTTCTATTTCGGCTTGGCGAAGCGTTACGGTGGGGTTCCGATCGTGACGGAAGTCCAGGATCCGCTGGCTGGCCCCGAAGTATTGAACGTATCGCGCAATACCGAGTACGATACCTGGAAGTTTATCCACGACGACCTGCAATTTGCGATCGATAACATGGAAACGGATACCAAAGAAACCGGCCGTGCCAATAAATACGTAGCCGCCGCCTTGATGTCGCGCACCATGTTGTATGCCGGCTCCATTGCAAAATATACCGAGTCATTGGGATTTAAGGCGACTGAACTTGCTGCGCAGCAAGGCTTGGCAGGCATGGAGCCTTCGCAGGCGAACGAGTTTTTCCAATACGCGGTGGACGCTGGAAAACTGGTTGAATCCGGCCCGTATTCGCTGTATAACCAAAATGCGGACAAAGCCGTTAACTTTGCCAGCCTGTTCCTTGATCCCGGTTCGCCGGAAACCATCTTTGTCAAAGAATTCGATAAGAATTCGCCGAATGACAATGTGTTGAAGCATAATTACGACGCGCTAATGTCTCCGGCGCCCGATATGTCTTCATTCGTAGGTTCGGAAAGCTACGTGCCGCTGGATTTCATGGAGTTGTACGACATGCCAGCTTACACCAACCCGGACGGAACCCCTGTTCGTTTTGATAGCCGCAGTGACATCCGCAACGGTATGGAACCCCGCGCGCTCGGTACCATGTACCTGGACGGCGACGAGCTGCGTGGACACACGTTCGAAATCCAGCGGGGTATTTACCGGACGTTTGACGGCGTGGCCTCCGATATCCAAAGGGGCGTGAATTCTGCTCCGATCAACAGCAACGGTAACCGCATTTTGGGCGCTAAGGGTGCGACCACCGAAATCGATGGTGTCACTTATAAGATCGCCGGTGACCACGGGAATTTCGAAAATGTGGGCGGATCCGAAAATGCGCTTTTCGGTTCGGCATATATCCGCAAGTATATCAATCCTGATATGCCGACCAGCGAGGTAAATGTATACCGCAGTGATCAATCTTGGGTGGTGTTCCGCTTGGGCGAAATTTACCTGAATACGGCCGAAGCGCTGTATGAACTGGGCCAACGTGACGAAGCCTTCGATTACATTGCGAAGATCCGCGAGCGTGCAGGTGCCAAAGTGGTCCGTCCGGCCATCGACATGACGATGACCAACATCGGTACCATCAACAAGGCGAACTATACCTATTCGCTCGAAAAATCGCTGCAATTCATCCGTGACGAGCGCCAGCGCGAGCTGTATGCTGAAAACCACTGGTGGTGGGACATCCGCCGTTGGCGGACGGCCGACCAGATCCTAAACAATTTCCGGCAACGGGTACTAAGCTGCTACTACGTGGCCGACGAAGGGAAATACATTTACCTCGACGAAGACAACCGGCTTAACCGCCAATGGACGGCTTCCAAAGCTTGTTACTACGAACCGATTCCGGGGGGTGAAATTGGTAAAAACAACAATTTGCGACCCAACAACCCGCTTTATAATTAATCTATTGATGCAAGTATTATGAAAAAGTTAACAATATATTCAATTTTGGGCGTAGTGCTGTTGTCGGTTACCTCCTGCTACAAGACCGACAACTGGGCGGCTCCGGATGTACGTGTCCACGGACGTGTCATTGATTCGTACACTGGCGAGAATCTCCTCTCTTCACAAAATGACTGGAGCATTCGCATTTGGGAACGGAGCTGGACGGGAACTGCTGAACCGACTTCGCAGAACTTGGCGGTAAAACAGGACGGTTCCTACAACAACAGTAAACTGTTTGCCGGGACCTATGACATGCTTCCGTATGGCGGGCCGTTCTGGCCGGTTACGGATACCGTGAAGAATGTTTCCTTTAACGGAACTACGGAACAGGATTTCACGGTGACGCCGTACCTGCAATTAATTGACTTCGAAACGTCATTGGACGGATTGAACCTGACCATGAAATGCCGGCTCAAGGCTCCGATTCGTACGGGACTACCGAATCTCGTTGAGATCAAGCCATTCCTGAGCCTCACGACGTTTTGCGGTGCAGGGGCGAACAGTAACATTGATATTGCCGAGTATTCCAACAAACGGATACAAATCAACAAATCGTGGCAAGACGAGGTGGGTGATTCCGAAACCAGTAATGTGTATACCATCGGACCATTGCCGGTAAAAGCGGGTTATACGTATTACGTCCGTTTGGGCGCTAACGTCAATGATGCAAACCGGAAATATAATTATACCGAGATTGTTAGGGTAGATGTTCCCCGATAATCAGCATTAGTTAGTTTTTTAGGGTTGTCCGGCGTCGCGGGGCCGGACAACCATTGTTAATTCCAGTTATGATGATTGTTAGACCAAATAAACTTTCCAATCTTTTCCTCCTCGTTTGTTCATTTTTTTTATGGGTTGCCTGCTCAAAAGACAACAATCCGGTCAAAGATTCCGATGAGGAGCCCGAGGAAGAAGTTCCTGAAGCTGTTTACGATGAAACGGGATGTTTGTACACATCCTATACCGGATTGGTGATGGCTGGATACCAAGGCTGGTTCGCGGCAGAAGGCGATGGCTCAAACCGCGGATGGTATCATTACCAAGGGCCTAATAATACGTTTAAACCCGGTGTAACCAACATCGACTTTTGGCCGGATGTTACGGAATACACAAAGACCTATAAATCCCCCTTTCAATATGCTGATGGCTCGGATGCATACCTGTACAGCCCCTATGACGAAGAGAGTGTAGACCTCCACTTCAAATGGATGAAAGAATACGGATTGGACGGTGTGCATATGCAGCGGTTTGTGGGAGAGATCAAACCATCCAATGCAGCCGGAAAAAGACATTTTAATCAGGTATTGGCCAATGCCTTGAAGGCTGCCAAGAAATACGAGCGGGCAATCAGCGTGATGTACGACCTGAGCGGTTCGAACAGCGAGGATGTTGCGTATTTGGAACAGGATTGGAATGAATTGCAGCAAACGTTTGACCTGTTTAATAATTTCGAACATCCCACCTATCTGCGGCATAATGGAAAACCTCTCGTGACCATATGGGGCGTAGGTTTCAATGATAACCGGCGATATACTGTCAGCGACGTCAGCCGTTTGGTCGATCGGCTAAAAGGTCCCTCCAATAAGGTGTCCATCATGCTCGGTGTACCGTATTATTGGCGTACGCTGGACCGGGATACCGAGAATGATCCCGCATTACTTGAACTGATCAAAAAGGTAGATATCATCATGCCCTGGGCAGTTGGACGATACGACAACAATAGCTACAACAACGCTGCGGGCACGATGGTCATGGATTTGATGTGGTGTAAGCAAAACGGTGTAGATTATGTACCCTTGGTATTCCCGGGATTCAGCTGGGGCAATATGCACAACGATCCTTCACTCTATCATTCGATCCCACGGTTAAAAGGAGATTTCCTGTGGAAGCAGGTAGCCGGAGCCAAAGGAGCCGGAGCTGCATCCTTGTATGTAGCGATGTTTGATGAGGTGGATGAGGGGACTGCCATTTTTAAATGTGCACGCGAGAACGAGGTGCCACTTAACGGCCCACTCCAATTTATGGGAATCGAGCAAGATTTACCATCAGACCATTACCTTTGGCTTACCGGCCAGGCTGCCAACTGGTTTCATGGCGAATCGGGCTATGGATCTGTCAGGCCGGATCGATAAGTTGGGCTATACTTTGCGAAATACGTAATTAACATGATATGATAACTGCTAAGACAATCAAGAACAAGACAAGTACATTCATTTCCTACGCCTGCATCTCCGCTTTATCAATAGCCGGGGTAAATGCGGCAAGCATTACCGATGGGCCTGGCACACAACCCGTGGATTATGTGAATCCGTATATGGGTAACATCAGCCACCTGTTGGTGCCTACCTATCCTACGGTTCACCTTCCCAATAGTTTTCTGCGTGTTTATCCCGAGCGGCATGACTATACCGGCGACAGGTTACATGGGCTTCCGTTGATTGTCACCAGCCACCGGGGCAGCTCGGCTTTTAACTTAAGTCCTTTTCAAGGCAACGAGAAAGACGTACAGCCAGTCGTTTCTTACAGCTACGACCAGGAAGTAATCAAACCGTATGCATATGCTGTCTATCTTGATGAACAGCAAATAGGCGTCGACTTTGCTCCGTCACACCAATCGGCATTGTATCAGCTTGATTTTCATCAAGATAATCCGATATCGATTATTATCAGTTCCCGTAATGGCGCGCTGCGCTGGGATGGCAAAGCGTTGTCCGGTTATCAGTCACTCGCCAACCATACGAAAGTATACATCTATTTGGAAACTGCGGAAATCCCCGTTAACGCTGCTGTATTGCAGAATGGTGTGTTGACGGACGGTACGGAAGCAGAAGGGCGGAATGCCGCAATGGTGCTGCAATTTGCGAACGGTGTCCGTCAATTGGGAGTACGCTATGGCATTTCTTTCATTGACGAAGCCCAAGCTCGTGAAAACCTGCACCGGGAAATCAAAGGTTACGATTTAGCCGCGTTGAAGAACGCAGGACGTGAGGCATGGAACGAAGCATTGGGCAAAATTCAGGTTACCGGAGGTAGTTCCGATGATCAATCCGTTTTCTACACATCGCTGTACCGTACGTTCGAACGACCGGTGAACATCTCCGAAGACGGCCGGTATTTCAGTGCTTTTGATGGCAAGGTACATAACGATGAGGGCATTCCTTTTTACACAGACGATTGGATATGGGATGCATATCGGGCGCACCATCCACTGAACGTACTGATTGATTCGGAAAAAGAATCGCATATCGTCCATTCGTTTATCACGATGGCCAGCCAGATGGAGCATTTCTGGTTGCCGACATTCCCCGAGATTACCGGTGATAGTCGCCGTATGAATTCCAATCACGGGGTGGCAACGTTACTGGATGCCTACGTAAAGGGTGTGAGGGGATTTGATCTGGAAAAGGCCTACGAAGCAGC